>OASS01000062.1_pt1 | contig 85407 bp, 71 predicted proteins | sample 1475811 | NCBI WGS metagenome assembly OASS01 (sample SAMEA2579922, study PRJEB22360) | human gut metagenome | biome: human gut; feature: human-associated habitat; material: faeces | place: Denmark | collected 2008/2010 | reverse complement strand
TCAAGTCTTTCTCACCGCACCTTTAGGTGTAGCAGGGAAAGGAGCCTTATAGGCTCAGAGAAAACTACCAGTTATACTGGTAGTTTTATTGTATGATAAACAAGTACATCAATTATAAAGAGTTGACATAAGGAAGGGAATAGCTTATTATGAAATTAGATAAACCGGTGCGTTAACCATTCCTTATTCTGTAATTTTGGATTTTGATACAGTATTGTATGGATGTGTTGAAAATAAGGGAAAGAAATTCATATTTTTTAGAATCATATTTAACAAAAAAGACGGACACATCGAATGTCTCTATCAAATATGTAGTATTTGCTAACTTCCTGGCCAATTTCATTCTACACTACGAAAAAATCTATATGTTTCTATTGTTTTTTTACATATGAGATGCATCCTGCTTTCACAAAATAATCGTAAGGTGGTGTGATATTATGAGAAAATATATCGCAATTGTTGCTTCATATTTCCTAGCTTTTTCCTTATTAAGCGGCTGTAGCGGCAAGCAGACGCAGAAAGTTGATGAGAAAGCCCTGCATTATGAAGCTGATTATGCTACACTGAAAAATTCTATGGCATCTTCCTCTTTCATGGCAGATATTAAAGGTGGGGCATTATTGTTCCCTGTTTATGAAAATTCTGAAGGAACACATAAATATACAGTTTTTTATGATGGCAAGAACACAAATATAATGGATTCAAACCCTGAATCCGGCTGTGATTTTGACAATGTAGATAGCTGTAGTAGCATTTCTGATGAAATGCGTTCAAATTATACTGTATATGGGGATAAGCTTTATTATGTAGTAGAGGCTTTTAATAAAAAAGATCAATTAACAGAGACTATTATAAGAAGTAATTTTGATGGAACCGAGGAAGAACAGCTTCTTTCTGTCACAAAAAGTGATGATGGTGAGGATGTTTCCTTTGCCTTTACAATACATAAGAATATTTTATATTATGCAGACAGCTACAAGGTACATGCTTATGACCTGTCTGATAACGAGGATGAAATATGCTTTGAATTAGAACCTGATACAAATATTGTAAATATGTTTTTTGAAGATGATAGTGTATATATAACTACAGAAATCTATAAGGATAAACAAGAAGTCATAAAGAATGCTATATTGAAAGGATCACTTACAGATTGCAGTATGAAGCTCTGGCAGAAGGAGAAAAATGTTTATTATGCAAACAGCCAGTTTTTAATTGAAGTAGGCAATGGGGAAAAAGAAGGTGTCTTTTACTATGATGTTGCATCAAATAAGAAAAAGAAATTATTGGATACCTATTCTTTTAGTGCCTTTGTAAATGATGACTATATCGTATTATGCGATATTGACATGAAAAATCTTTATCTGTTTAACAGAAAAGGTGAATTGCTTGATAAGACAGCTTTAGAACATATGGAAGGATTGCCACAGGGAATCATCCATCACTCATTTTATTTTGCAAATGGAAATAAATTTTATAGGTATCCGATCAAAGAAGATAAATTCCAAAAGTATGTACAAATTGAATTAACATAAGGGGGTGCCTCATGATATCGTTAAATGTTCAAAAGGTGACGAAGAATTATGGGAAAACGGTAGCCGTACGTGATATGAGCTTTGTGCTGCAACCGGGGGTTTATGGTATTATTGGACCGAATGGCGCAGGGAAAAGTACGCTATTACAAATGATTACAACGAATTTAACGCAATATGAAGGTACAATTTCTTATTGTGGAGATGAAATAAAAAAGATGGGCTCTACCTATCGCAATATTCTTGGCTATATGCCGCAAATAACAACGGGATACGGCGATTTTACTGCGAAGCAGTTTTTGTATTATATGGCAGCACTAAAAGGAATAAAGAAAGAGGAAGCGGAACAAAAGATAAAGGCATTAAGCAGTATACTTAACCTTGATACTTATCTGAACCGGAAAATTAAGGCCTACTCCGGAGGGATGAAGCAACGGTTATTTTTCCTGCAGGCGTTATTAAATGATCCAAAGGTACTGGTCCTCGATGAACCGACGGCAGGCTTGGATCCATTGGAGAGAATACGGTTGCGTAATTATATTTCTACGATTGCAAAAGATAAGATAGTTTTAATAGCAACGCATGTTATGCAGGATATTGAGACGATTGCAAAAGAAATTTTATTCATAAAGGAAGGGAATCTGTTATTCGAAGGTAGTATAACGGAGTTGATTGAACGCTTAAAGGGTAGGGTACAGGAAACATTGATTGCTGAAGATGTATGGGAGGAATTTCAGAGAACACATAAAATTACAAGGTCATTGCGTTTGGATACTGTATTTCATGTACGCTATATAGTTGATGAAGTCGGTGAAAGCTCTGTTCTCCCCTCACTTGAAGATGCTTATCTGTATTATATGGGATAATTTATATGCAGCTTATACGATATGAGATAAGGAAGCTTACATCAAAGCGCAATCTGATCGTTGCCATCCTTCTTCTTCTTTTTGCGACATTCACCTTTCTGTATATGGAACAATTACAGAGCAATGATGTAATGGCGAAATATAAAGATGTTTATTTCAGCATAAATAAACAATTAAATGGCAAAAATCTGCAGGATAAAAAAGCATGGATAGAAAAAAAGCATACATTCTTCACACAAGTGAAGCAATATGAAGAGCAGCTTCATTTAACGGAGGCCTTTCAGGATGATACGGAAGCACAGAAGGCTGATGCAGATTTTCTATCAGAATATCAAAAATTACTGCAAACGGATATCTATACGGATTTGAATGCTCATTTACAGATATACCAGTATCTCCATACCTATTACAATCGTATAACAGAGTATCAAACATATCTTGACGGTATTCTGAAGAAAACGGATTTTCTCAAAAATAATCCCATGCATATTACGATATCGGATGAAAAGCTACAACAGTTGAAATTCACAAAAAGTACCTATGAAAGGCTTCGTAATACAAGCTTCAGTGACGAAGGCTTCCTTGTTTTTGAACGTTATGTGACAAGCTCTGTCTCTATCATGATTTGTTTAGCCTGGTTATTTATAGCGATTATCGTATTACAGAGCGATGAAAGTGCAGATATGACATCCTTGATAACAACTACGAAATATGGAAGGGTCGCATCACGATTTTCTAAATGCATTGTTATCTTCATTACAGGTATTTTGCTTACGATCCTAATTGAAGGGGGATGTCTGCTTCTCCTGCAGGGATTGTATGGCGGCATAAATTGGGAAGCATCCATTCAAAGCATACCTTCTCTGTATACAAGCGCATTTCTAGGAAATGTAGGTATGTGGTATGGTATAACATTTGCCATAAAAATCATTACAGGATTCACTTTAGCTATGATATTTGCATGTTTGTATCAATGCTTTCAGAAATTCTCTATTCTTTTAATGAGTGCATTGCTGGCCCTCTCTTATCTGCTTTTCCAGACTATTTCAGTCAACTCTATACTGCGTATCTTTCATTACCTCAATTTATATGAAATCAGTAATACACATACGTTTTATCAGGATTATATAGTATTTACATTTCGTTCTATTACAATATCATTAGCTGAACTCCTATGTATATGTATCATCATATGTATGTTACTTTTTACAGCGTTATTCCTGTTTTTACATAAAAAGGTCAGGATCCCCAAATGGAATGCTCATTCGATTGCGTTTGTACAGCATACCAGTCTGTTGATACATGAAATTCAAAAAATCATTGTTAATAATAAATTCTTTATCATATGTGTCCTGCTGTGTGTTTATCAGGGGAATTATAGTTATACAATTGCCAGTCAGCGACAGGACTCTGTCATTGAGGATAAGGTGATAGAACTATATAAAGAATATGGCGGTGTACTGAATCCTGTTAAGAAGCGTAAAATTGAAAAACAATATAAGCTGTATGAGGAGCAGGAAACAGAACTGGAAAAGCTAGCTGCAGAGAAAGATAGGGGAATGGCGGCATCGGAAGCAAATTACCAGGCTTTATTAAAAAAGAGTATGGATCAAATAAAAGACAAAGCGGCGTTCAAGATTTTTTATAAGGATTATCAGGATGGTGAGGTACTCGTTTATAAAAAGGGATATCAGGCTATTTTTGCTATGAATACACAAGAGCGGGATATTCAAATGAGTATTCTGCTAATTGCCTCCCTTGTATTTGCTTTACATGGAATCTATACATTTGATCAGCAGAAAAAGGAGTATATACTGTATGAGACTACAAAAAAAGGCAGAAGGTCGAGGAATAGAGCTAAATTCATAGTTGTACTAATGGTATCGGTATTCATGTATTTATTTTACAATCTTAGTGACGCACTTGCATTTCATCAACTATATCCGATGTTTAAATGGGATGCCCCATTACAAGCTGTAGTACCTGATGATTGGAGTATTGCATCTTCATTACCGCTTGAAATTTCATGTTTGCAGTATGCTTGTTTGCTGTATTTCATCCGGTGCTCGGGTGTAGTGCTCAGTGGCTGTATCGTAGCCCTAATATCTAAAAAGTGTGAAAATCCTCTTGTTAGCTGCTTTTTGAGTTTATTTATATTATTGTTTCCAATGATTCTTTATTATAACGGTGCTGATTTTATCTTGTATGTCACTGTCTTTGACTTGGTTCAGGGAAATCTCTTTCTATATCATAATTTCAATTTCATTAAGTATTTGGTGATTATACTATTTCTAGCGGGCTCATCTGTGAGGCGATTTTCATTGATACATTCAAAAAGGAAGCTTTAATATCGAGCAATATTCATCCATATGGATTTCCTGCACAGGCTTGTTTTGTGAAAGGTACATAAAATGCAATAAAAAATTCTTCTTGCAATATCGGCAGGAGGTTTTTTTTTACGTATAGAATTTTTATAATAGAAGATTGATTTTCCAGAATGCTTTGATTAACCGTGGTGTAGATAAAACTTGATTATCGTGCATTAAAATCCACAATTTACTGATTTTTCGCCATAAAGCGATGAATTCATGCTATGATACAGATATCTAGTGATACATTGAAAAGAGCAAAACTAAAAAGCTTTCGCAGTACGTTGATTTATGTATCCTTTTTCTCAATTCGTATGTCTGAATTATGAAATTAAGGTATAATATATATAGAAGGCGGTGATATTTTGAAAAAAGCCATACCAATAGGAGTTAACGGTTATCAGAAATTACGGGTTGAAGATTATTACACAGTTGATAAAAGCAGGCGCTGCCCGCCCAAGGCGTGACACACCGTTTATTGAAGCCCATACACAGGGATTTTATAAAGAAGTGAGTGGTGCCTTATCAGCACTCCTGCATACGGCTTATACTCGGAAGATATGAATTAAGAATTCCTAATAAAGAAATCATGAGTGAATTTAGTGCAATCACAGCACATTATCTTCATGTAGATGAGAATAGTATCGATGTTTTAACAGATAAACTCCTTCAAAAAGACTGGAAAGGGTTTTTGCGCGGATATCGTAAAATTCTGATGGATACTATAAGTTATTTTGATTTAATCAATGAGAATTCTTACCAGACGCTTCTATTAGGTCTTCTTATGCGGTTGGGAAATGCTTATGAAATTTCGAGCAATCGGGAGCATGGGGAAGGTAGGTATGACATTTTGTTAAGCAACAAAACCAGTGGAGAACCCTCACTGTTGTTTGAATTGAAATATACAAAGGACGAAAATATTGACCTTACAAAATTGGCGAAGCTTGCATGTGATCAAATCATAGACAAGAAATATGATCACGATATGCAAAATGTTATTAAAGTAGGACTTGCGCATCGGGGAAAGCAGGTTGAGATGTACGTTCATGCGTGATATCAATAAAATACAGTATATACATGCATATCCTGTTTACTGAAGTCTTCCTGTGCGGCTTGCAGGAGGATTTTTACATATTAAGGAAATCTTAGGCACTAAAGATAAGAATCAGCAATAAAACATCGTCTATGGAAACTATTCATATCTGAGCACCGCCTGCACAGTTCCAATCTTATCCTTTTTAGCATTTCCCATTTTACATGAAATATGGTAGAATAACCTATACCTGAGGTGATACTATGAAAACTTGGAAAGACTTTCTTTCATTTACCAATATAAGAGAACGCATTGCCAGTCTGCTGATTATGCTGATGCTGCTCAGCATTCTGTACTGCTCGATTTACAGTATGGGAATTTCGGTTGTCAGCCGGGCAGGCAGTATGCTGGTATCCTACCTGTTTCTCTATCTGATCGTTGTTGTGGCTGCCTATGTATATCTGATTGTCATGTTTCAGTTTATCCGTACCAAGCGGGAAGATATACGTACGCTTACGATGAAGGACTATATGTTTCCTCTCATTGGGGTGCAGACCCTGCTGTTTGTCGTAATGGTGGGGAGCAGCTGGCTTTCCTTTCAGCTGATGCTTGCGGATATGAGCAGTATCAATACCATACTGACTCCAATCATGCTTGTGCTGATGATGTTTTATATTCCGGTGCAGGTATTTGCCTGCTTTGCCATTTATGACGGGGCGCGGAATCCGTTTCTCATCATAAAGGATGCCTTTGTTAAGATCATTCGGCATTACCGTTCTTCCTTTTACAGTATGCTGGTCATCTTTTTAATTGCTTTTGCCTATACCTCGTTCATGAATGCCTTTTTCCAATATGGAACCCTGTTTGCTGCAAACAGCGGTGTCGTTGATATCATGACCCGCAGCAATCCATTCATGGACGCGATGGAGCTGGGACTTTCCCTGTTTGATAATATGCAGCTTCTTCCTGCCTTTCTTGTGTCTGTTGTCTATGGTGTTGTCATGTGTCTGGTGCTGGTATTCTACTATACCTTTATGGTGTGCATCTACGATGAGGATGTACACGTTTAAGCTTTTTACATACGATAAAGCAGGTGATTGTAATGAATAATGAATATGATATCCCGTTTGTTGTAACACTGCACATGAAGAATACCTATGCTGTACTGCGTGTACATGTAATCAAAATTGAGGGGCAGCCCTATGTGCTGCTGCAGCTGGAACCGTTGATGAATTAACGGTTCTTTTATTTTGTAGAACAATTTCCATGTGGGCTCATATACTAGAATGTATAAGAAATGAATCGCTTATATGAAGAAGGAGGATAAAGATGAGCAAACGCTTATGGAACGTCTTTTACCGCATGCTGCCTGTCAGCCTTCTGGAAACGGCACAGCCGTGCATAGAAAATGCGAGCATGGATATTGTCATAGAAGAGAGGATGCGTGACGGTAGTGCCAGAGACATACGCAGAATGCGTCATGTCAAGGTCTGTCACTCTCAGAACGAATGCTGTTATTATGATGTACCCATCGATCCGGCTACCGGTATTGGAAAAATCACGATTTCCGATATCCAGGCAGTACAGCATGTCATCGTACAGACAGATGAAAGCGGACAGCAGATGATCAACGGGGATGAGGTGGATATCACCTATCTGGTGGATGAGGAAATTCAGCAGGAGGACTACGCCACAGTGATCTACACGAGTACGACCTCTCACCGCACAGTCCGCATCATCAATCAGCAGCTGGGTGAGACACAGCTGCATGTCGTAAAGAAATTAGTAGATATGAACGGGGACCCGCTGGAATTTCAGAGGGACATGGCATTTACCCTGCATGTCATGCAGAATGGGCAGGAGCAGTGTGTTACCCTGGATGCATCCAATGACTTTCAGGAAACCATCTGTGACCTGCTGCCAGGCTATACTATGGTTGAGGAAAGCGGATGTACAGGGTATCTGACCCGCTGGAGATTCAATGATGAGGGAGAAACCTCGGATGGCCGCTTTGATCTGCTGCCGCAGGAAAATGAACTCGTCATGATCAATGAACTACGTGCAGACACCGTATTGAAGATTGAAAAGTATATTCGTATGGAAAACGGACACCTGTGCAAGCCGGGCTGTGGTGAGGTTTATCAGGTTCGCGTTATCTCTGACAGCGATGATCGTCTGATTGAGCTGAGCGAGGATAATGACTACTGTGCCATGCTTTGCGGACTGCTGCCGGGCTATTACGATATCAATGAGCTGAGTGATCCGATGGAAGCGAATCCGGTTTATATCGTAAATGGCCGTGAGGAGCAGTGCTATGCCAATGTAGAGCTGAACGACTGTGAGCAGGCATCGGTTATGATTATCAATTCACAGCAGAATATGGGACTTTGTGAAGGTATGACCTCACCGCTTCGTATCTGCAAGTTTATTCGCAGCTGTGACGGCAGTGTTTCCAAGCCGTCGAAGGATCTGCAGTTCATGGTCATGGTCAGTGGCTGCGGTATGAATGAAACCTTTAATCTGAATGCCAGCAACAACTTCTGCGTGGATATCGCGAATTTATGCAATGGGGAATATGTCATTGAGGAAGTGAGCTGTAATACCGATTATACGACAAGCTATGTTATCAACGGGGGAAGAGAGAGTACCAGCGCCTGTATCCGCATCAATGGTGACAATGCCTTCTGTGTGTCCGTCATCAATGAGGAACGCAATGCAGGTACGGTCAGCATCTGCAAATATGTGCGCAATGAATTCGGTGATTTGATCAAGCCGCAGAAGCATCAGTGCTTTCATGTAACCCTCAGCTCCTACTTCTGTAAACGCTGCTTCGAGCTGAATGCGGATAACGACTGGTGCATGTGCTTCGATGATCTGCGCTTCGGCAGCTATGAGGTACGTGAGGATGCACCGTGTGAGTATGAGGTCAGCTATCAGGTCAACTGCGGACGAGAGTGCCGTCATGCCCGCTTTGTTGTCGATGACTGCTGTGAAAATGAAATCCGCATCATCAACAGTGTTGCGAAGAGCAGCTGCGGTGTTTTGAAAATCTGTAAATTTGAAGAAACACGAAGCGGTGAGCTGGTCAAGCCGGGGCGCGATGAGGAATTTGAAGTATGTGTGGAAAGTGCCTGCTTCAAGGAAACGTATCTGTTAAAGGCCGGAAACAACTGGTGTGTCATGCTGGAGGGTCTTGCGGCAGGAGAATACCGGATTACCGAGCTGGACAGCTATGATTATGATGTTTCCTATATCGTCAATCAGCAGGATGAATGCGATGCCATCGTGTATATGGATGGGTCCAATCAGGAGGTCAGCATCATCAACCGCCGCCGCAACAGCGGTATGCTGAAGCTGCGTGGTGTTGTTCGCTGCTGCAACGGGGACATGCAGCGTCCATCCAGAGGCATGCTGCTGGATATCCTGGTCGAAGGTAGAGAGTGCAGTGAGCACGTCTGTCTGCGTGCGGAAAACAACTGGTGTGTGATTCTGGATCAGCTGCCGCAGGGACGCTATCGTATTGTGCAGAAGGATAATCTGGGCTATCGCGTCAGCTACGTCATAGACGGCAACGAGGAAAGCTTCGGCAATGTCGAGCTGGGACAGTGCGATGTGGAGGTTCTGATTGTCAATCAGGAAAGCGACTGCACAGGAAGTGTTCGCGTTACCAAGTATATCGAGGATGCGCATGGGGAGCTGTTCATGCCGTGTCCGCAGGATGAATTCCGCTTCCTGTTACAGGGACAGGGCTTCAGCCGCACCTACCGCCTGTGTGCACGCAATGACTTCTGTGTATATTTCGATGATCTGATGGAGGGAAGCTATGAAATCAGTGAGGTCGATGAAAACTGGAATGTCCGCTATCGCGTCAACGGGGAAAGCTGCGAGCGTGCCTGCTTTACACTGGGACGTGATGATGAATATATCGACATCATCAACAGTGAACAGCGGCAGGGCGTTGTAACGATTGAAAAACGCATACGGGATGGAAACCGTATCGTGATGCCGGATGAGGATGCCGTATACCGTGTGCTGCTCAAGGGCAAGAACTGTCATGAGGTATATGAACTGCATGCCGGCAATGATTTCTGCATCTGCCTGAGCAATCTGGCCAACCAGCATTATGAGCTGCGTGAGCTGGGCGGCGGTAAGCATGTATATGACATCAACGGGGAATTGCATGAGAGCTGCTACTTCCTGTTCGAGGGAGAAAGCATGCATGTTACGATCATCAACGAAGAGGAGCGCTGCGGCTGTATGCTGCTGGAGAAGCGTATCGCGGATGCAGACGGTAACCTGGTCATGCCATCCTATGGTGAGTCCTTCTGTGCCATCGTGGAAAGCGATATGTGCACACAGAAAATCGAGCTGAACAGCGAAAATGATTTCTGTGTCCGCCTGTATGATTTGCCGCAGGGACATTATGAGGTACGTGAGGTTCCATGCGAGGGCTATGAGGTCAGCTGGCTGATCAATGATCTGCCGTGTGCGTCTGCCGTCGTGGATGTGTGTGATGAGGATGTCTGCATCACCATGGTAAATACACCGTGTCCAAAGGGCTGCATCCGTGTTGGTGCACTCATGGAGGAGGACGGCGTTCGCCGTGATCTGTGTCCGGGCGAAGAGGTACGTGTGGAAATCGTCAGCGAGCATTGCAAGGAAACACTCTGCCTGAACAGCCGCAATAGCTTCTGCGATGAATTAAAGAATCTGCAGCCGGGCTCTTATACACTGCGTGTGCTTGATGCCGGTGCGGTTCGCTTTGAAATTGAAGAGTGTGTATTCGAGGATGTTGTCTGCATTGAGTTAAACGGGGAATGTGTGAGCGTCTGTGCTGTGATCAAGCAGCCGCGCCGCGCCGACATCACCGTTACCAAATGCATGGAAAACGGATTCAAAGAACGCTTTAAGCCGGAACGAAACGACACCTTCCGTATCCAGCTCCTGCATGATAAGGAAAAACAGGAATGTGTTCTGGACAGAAGCAATGACTGGACAGCGACCTTTTGCAGGCAGCCAAACGGCGCCTATGAAATCCGTGAGCTGGGGGATCATGAGGTCCGTTATCAGATCAATGAGGAGTGTCCGAAGGATAGCGGATACTTTGAGGTCAGGGATGAAGCTGTAAACATTACCGTGCTGAATGCAAGCGAGGCTATGGCGAAGCTGCATCTGGAGGCAGTCGTCAAGAATTGTGAGGATGATCTTACAGCGCCGTCAAAGGTCATGGTGTTCCATATGCAGGTCAAGGGGAAGCATATGGATAAGACCTTCGTGCTGAATGAGCGCAATCACTGGCATCAGGCGGTGGAGCTTCCGCAGGCGGAATATCAGGTCATTCAGAAGGAGGATCCGCAATTCAAGGAGCTGTATTATCTGGTGGATGATGCACGCGAGTGCGATGGTACAATCGTGTTATGCAGTGATGTGCATGTACAGTCTGTCAATGTAATGAAATGTGCATTGGGAAGCATCACGCTTTCCAAGTACATGCGCGATGCATCCTGCGGCTGTCTGAAGAAACCGCAGCAGGAAGAGGAGTTTGAGGTGGATGTCAGGGGAGAAGCGTTCCATCAGATCATTACGCTGAACTCCTGCAACCGCTGGAAGGAAACGCTGGAGCATCTTCCGATGGGGGTATATGAGCTGCGTGAGCTGAATACAACGCATGATGTCAGCTATATCATCAACGGGGGTAAGGAAGCAGAGAGTGCTGTCATCAATGTGGAAGCGGAAAACGTGGATGTCAAGGTAATCAATGAGGAGAAGCAGCCGCATGAGGGAAGCATTGAGCTGTGCAAGCTCATTCGTGACACTGAGGGGTGTTACCGCTATCCATCCGAGCAGGACAGCTTCTGGGTACGCATCAAGGGAGAAGAGGAAACAAGCAGAGTTCTTCTGAATTACGCAAATCACTTCTATGCCAGCCTGCGCAATTTAAAGGACGGCTGGTATGAAATCATCGAAGAGAGTGGACAGGAGGGTGTTCGCTATGTCGTCAATAATGCGGCACCGCTTGCAAGGGGAATCGTTCATGTCATGCAGAATGCCAATACGGTGAATATCATCAATCCGCAGGGGACAGGAAACACCGGCAGCATCACATTGAGCAAATATGTAGAGGATGCACAGGGACTGCTGAGCAAGCCGCAATCAGGCAGCTATCGCATCCATGTTTCCTCACCGGGCTATAACGAAATCTTCACATTATCCTCCAGAAACAGCTTCACGGAGACGATTGGACCGTTACCAAGCGCAACCTATGTCATCGATGAGCTGGATCATGAGGATGTCAGCTATATTATCGACGGCGGTTCTCAGGTGGATCGCGCCATTGTGGCAGTGAATGGCACTGCGCATCAGGTACAGGTCATCAATCGGGAGCAGGTAGCGGAAAGCGGCAGCATCACCATGGCCAAATATATCCGTCAGGATGGTATGCTGATGCGCCCGCAAAAGGATGCGTCCTATGTCTTCCTGGTATCCGGGCCTTCCTATAATGAGCTGATTACACTGGATGCCTCCAATCGCTGGATGCGCGTGCTTTCGGATTTGGCAGCAGGGGATTATGTCATCAGCGAAACGACGACGATGGATGCTGTCAGCTTCATCATCAACGGGGGGAATGAAGTGGACCGCGGTATCATCCATGTGGCAGGTACCAGCAATACCGTTCAGATTATCGATACACCGCAGGTATCCGGCAGGGGCAGTATACAGCTGGATAAATATATGCGCCGCAATCAGAATCTGGTGCGTCCGGATGAGGATTTTGTTTCCACCATTCATATCTCACGACCGGGGTACAATGAGGTCTTTACATTGAATCGTGAAAACAACTGGTCGCTGCTGGTAGATGCTCTGGAGGATGGCGTGTACGTCGTGGATGAGGTCGATGACCGCTATGATGTGAGCTACATTGTCAACGGTGCAAGTGAGGTTAACAGCGCTATTGTCAATGTGGAGGGCAACGTCAGTACCGTGCAGATCATCAATACGGTGAAGGAAGTCTTCGGCAGTATCCGCATCGAGAAGTTCATGCGGGTAAATGGCAAGCTGGAACAGCCGGTACAGGATTTTGTGACCCGGGTACATGTATCCAAGCCGGGCTACAATGAGGTGTTTACCCTGAATGCAGCCAATCACTGGAGCATCCTTGTCAAGGATCTGATGGATGGCTGGTATGTGATCGATGAAGTGGACAGTGATGATCAGGTCACATATATTATCAACGGCGGCAGCGAGGTCGCAAACGGCATCGTGCATGTTGAGAAAAATTCCAATGAGGTGGCAATGATTGATGCAGCTGGGGGAAGCGGGGGCTCCATCACGCTCTCAAAGCTTATCCGCAACGCCAGCGGACAGCTCGTTTTGCCGAATGATACCCAGCGCTTTGTTGTTGCGGTAAGCGGTGCGGGAATGCAGACAAGCGTCGTTCTGCAGAAAAGCAACAGCTGGAAGACCACACTGCGTGATCTGGCAGCGGGAACCTATCAGATTTCTGAACAGAATCCGGGCGGCTATGAGGTGACGTATATTGTAGATGATGCGCAGGAAAGCTCCACTGCTACGGTGGAGGTCGGCCGTGATGCGCACAATGTCAGCATCATCAACGCCCAGCGCAGCAGCTATGGAAAGCTGGAAATCACAAAATTCATCAAGCAGGCAAACGGTACGCTGATCCGTCCGGCGGATGGTGACCAGTATGTTGTGGAAATCTATAATATGACGACGATGCGCCGTGTGGAATTGAACTTCGGTAATTCCTTCACCTATGTGGTCAACGATCTGCCGAAGGGGACCTACAGCATCCGGGAAATCAATAATGATCAGTTCATCACAACCTATCGGGTAAACGGGGGAGCGGAAACTGATAGTGCTACCATCACCATGGGGGATGCTGTCAGCAATGTTGTGGAGGTTATCAATGAGCTGATTGTCAACCGCAGTACGATTGAAGTATTCAAGTATATGCTGGACGATGACGGCAACTATCTGCCGCCAAGTGCTCCGGACACGTTTAGATTCCGCATTCGCGGGGAAGGGATCGATCAGGTGTATGACCTGAATGTGGATAACAGCTGGCATCAGTCACTGACAACGTATACAAGCGGTGCCTATGAGGTGCAGGAGCTGGATTCCTCTTATCCGGTACAGTATCTGATCAATTCGCCGGAGCTTGTGGATGAGGCGAAATTTACCGTACTGCCGGGAACAACCGTAGTGGTTGGTATTATCAACCGAACCAGTGGTGTACAGAACGGTTCCATGGAGCTGACCAAGCGGGTTCGCAACGCACAGGGGGAATTGCAGCGTCCGGCGGATTCCCAGTCCTATGTCATGCAGGTGTCCTCCGATTCCTTCAACCGTTTTGTGACGCTGGATAAGGACAATGATTTTACGGCGCTGCTGGAAAATCTGCCGTATGAGACTTATCAGATTCAGGAAACCAGTGGAAATGGAAGCGTCAGCTTTCTTATCAACAATGAAACGGAAACGACACAGGGCATACTGGAAATCATCAGCGATACAAGAAATGAAGTGACAATAATCAATACAGAAACACAGGCATTTTATCGCAGCAATGCGGCAAATACCGTGAAAATTGTAATTGAATAAGAAGGGGAAAAGACCTTGAAAACAGGTCTTTTCTTTCATTTTGTATACATTTTCTTTCATGTAGTGAAAATAAGCGGTGCAAACTTTTCAATTCCCAAAATAATTACAAAATTCCCTTGAAATCCAACGAAAAATTGCTTAAAAATCCTAGTAAAATCAAAGATAAAGTTTTATAATAGAGAAGTAAGTTATGCAAGGAGGAAAACAAATGACTAAGAAATTTATGTCAATGGACGGTAATACTGCAGCCGCACATTGTGCGTATGCATTTACCGAACTATCTGCGATCTACCCGATCACTCCATCTTCACCAATGGCTGAGGTTGTTGATCAGTGGGCTACACAGGGTCGCAAGAATATTTTTGACAGTGTTGTAAAAGTTGCTGAACTTCAGTCCGAAGGTGGAGCAGCTGGTGCAGTACATGGTGCTTTACAGGCAGGATCTCTGGCTACAACCTTCACGGCTTCTCAGGGTCTGCTGCTGATGATTCCAAACATCTACAAGATGGTTGGTGAGTGTCTGCCAGGCGTTATCCACGTTGCAGCTCGTGCACTTGCTACAAGAGCACTGAACATCTTCGGTGACCATGAAGACATATATGCATGCCGCCAGAGCGGTGTATGTATGCTGGCTTCCCATTCTGTACAGGAAGCTATGGATCTGGCTGGTGTAGCTCATTTGGCTGCAATCAAGGGGTCCGTACCATTCATGCACTTCTTCGATGGATTCCGTACATCTCACGAAATTCAGAAAATCGAAGTTATGGATACAGATGTATTCAAGGAACTGGTTGACAAGGAAGCTCTTGCTAAATTCCGCAAGAACGCTTTAAATCCTCACACAAACCCGGTAACACGCGGTGGTGCTGAGAACGACGACATCTTCTTCCAGGGTGTGGAAGCAAGAAACAAACACTTCGATGCAATTCCTGACATCGTTGCTGACTACATGAAGAAAATCAGTGAAATCACTGGTCGTGAATATGCACCGTTTACTTACTATGGTGCAAGTGATGCAGAACGTGTAATTGTTGCTATGGGCTCTGTAACAGAGGCTGCTAAAGAAACAATCGATGCACTGACTGCTGCCGGAGAAAAGGTTGGTATGATCAAGGTTCACCTGTACCGTCCGTTCTCTGTAAAATACCTGCTGGCTGTACTGCCGGAAACAGTTAAGAAAATTGCTGTACTGGATCGTACAAAGGAAACAGGATCCATGGGAGAGCCTCTGTATCTTGACATCCTGTCTGCACTGAAGGACAAAGACATCGAAATCATCGGTGGACGTTACGGTATGGGGTCCAAGGATACACAGCCTTACCACATCAAAGCTGTCTTCGATGAACTGAAGAAGGATGAAATGAAGAACAGCTTTACCATCGGTATCGTTGATGACGTTACCAACCTGAGCCTGGAAGCAGATTCCAACTTCCACGTTCCAGCTGACTACACTTCTTGCTTATTCTGGGGACTGGGATCAGACGGTACGGTTTCTGCAAACAAATCCACTGTCAAGATCATCGGTGACAATACAGATCAGTATGCACAGGCTTACTTTGCATATGACTCTAAAAAAGCCGGTGGTGTTACCCGTTCTCACCTGCGTTTTGGAAACTCTCCAATCCGTTCCACTTACTATATCGGTAACGCAGACTTCATTTCCTGCTCACTGGATGCTTACATGTTCAAATATGACATGGCGAAAGATATCAAGGAAGGCGGAAGCTTCCTGTTGAATACTACCTTCTCCAAGGAAGAAATCGTTGAGCACATGCCGAACCGTATGAAGGCGCAGCTTGCTAAAAAGCATGCAAAATTCTACATCATCAATGCAACTAAAATCGCTCAGGAAATCGGTATGGGACGTAGAACCAACACGATTCTGCAGTCTGCATTCTTCGCACTGAATGAGCAGATCATGCCATACGATACAGCTGTTGAGCTGATGAAGGCAGCAGCGAAGAAATCCTACTCCAAGAAGGGTGATGCTGTTGTACAGCTGAACTACAAGGCAATCGATGCCGGTAAAGCCGGAATCGAAGAAATTACGGTGGATGCAGCTTGGGCTGATCTTCCATTTGATTCCAGCCGTAAGCTGACTGGTGACGAATATTTCGATAACCATGTTGCAGTAATCAACGGTCTGGAGGGCTATGATATGCCTGTCAGCGCATTCACAGGAGACTTCCTGCTGGATGGCTCTATCCGTAACAACGTAGCATTTGAAGAAAAACGTACCATTGCAGTACAGGTTCCTACATGGCACCCGGAAAACTGTATCCAGTGCGGTATCTGTAGCTTTGTATGTCCGCATGCAACAATTCGTCCGTTCCTGTTAACAGAGGAAGAGGTTGCTGCAGCACCTATGGAATTTGAAACAATTACACCAATGGGTAAGGGTGTTGAAAACCTCAAATATCGTATCCAGGTTACTCCTGCAAACTGTGTAGGCTGTGGTCTGTGTGCGGTTGAGTGTCCTGGTAAAGCCGGTAACAAGGCTCTGGAAATGGTTGACATCAACGAAAAGCTTGGTGAAGAACCACTGGCAGATTACCTGTTCAAGCATACAGAATACAAAACTGAATTCTTCCCGGCTGATACCGTTAAGGGATCTCAGTTCATGATGCCTTACTTCGAAGTAAGCGGAGCTTGCCCTGGCTGTGGTGAAACTCCATACTATAAGCTGGTATCTCAGCTGTTCGGTCATGACATGCTGGTTGCGAATGCAACAGGATGCTCTATGATCTACTGTTCTTCCACTCCTTCCACTCCATTCGTAAATGACAGCAATGGTGAGGGTGTTGCATGGGCGAACTCTCTGTTCGAAGACAATGCGGAATTCGGATATGGTATGGCTCTGGCACAGAACTATAAGGAATCAAGAATCCTGAAGACAATGGAAGACAACATGGAAAATGTTGAGCCTGCTCTGAAGGAAGCATTTGCTAAATATCTGGAAGTACACGGTGACCGTGATGCGGAAAGAGAAATCGCTCCGACAATCAAGGAACTGGCTGCTAAATCTGATATCGCTATGGTAAAAGAACTGGCAGACGTTGACCTGGTTTCCAAATCTATCTGGATCGTCGGTGGTGACGGATGGGCTTATGACATCGGTTACGGCGGATTAGACCACGTACTGGCAAACAACCTGAACGTGAATGTTCTGGTTCTGGATACTGAGGTTTACTCCAACACTGGTGGACAGTCCTCCAAATCCAGCCAGGCTGCATCTATCGCCAAGTTCGCTGCAGGTGGTAAGACAACTGCGAAGAAGGACCTGGGACAGATCGCTATGGCATACGGTCACGTATATGTAGCTGCAATCTCTATGGGAGCAAATAAAAACCAGACACTGAAAGCACTGAAGGAAGCAGAAAGCTATGATGGACCATCTCTGATCCTGGCTTACTCTCCATGTGCGGAGCACGGTATCAAGGGCGGACTTGCTAACCACCAGAGAACACAGGCAAAAGCTGTTGAGTGCGGATACTTCGATCTGTATCGTTATGACCCAAGAAAAGAAACTCCTCTGACAATCGACTCCAAGGAGCCTGATTACGAGAAGATGCTGGACTTCATGATGACAGAAACTCGTTACAGCCAGCTGCCTAAGGTAAAAGGTGAAACAGCGTACGAAATGTTTGAGAAAACAAAGAAGGACGCTATGAAACGTCATAAGAGATTACTTGCAATCGCAAAAGAAGAAATGTAAGAAATCATAAAAAGGATTGGATACGTCCAGTCCTTTTTTTCAAAAGAAAGAGGGGATGCACATGAAACTGCCTTTTCGTGATAAAGACGTTATACGATCCATACGACCCTGGATTTACCTGAGTACCTATATTCTTCTGCTTGGATTTTTCCTTGTGCATCTGCAGGACTTGAAAAACGGCTTTGATTTTGTATTATCCGTGTTTAAATCCCTGCTGTATGCCATTGTCTTTGCCTATGTTTTAAATCTGCCAATGAAGCATATTGAGGGCTTTCTGCTTCGCCATACAAAGCAGGATTCCTTTCTCCAAAAGAAAAAACGTGTCATTTCCATGATACTCACGTTTCTGCTTGCTCTGATTTTAATCATTCTTATCGGCAGTATCATCCTGCCTAGCATTATCGATTCTCTCATATCCCTTATGGAAAATCTAACCTCCTTCTTTACGAATATTGTGAAGAATATCGATGAGGTGCTGGCATATTTCCATATTGATTATCGAATCGAGAATATTACACAGGTTGAGCAGTTCATTCAGATGCCATGGGAGAAAATCGTTACCAACGTAATCAATCTGCTGTCCGGCAGTGCCAGCGGGATTTTATCAAGCGCTACCGGCTTTGTTTCCAGCTTTGCTGTCGGCTTTACGGGCTTTATGTTCTCCTTGTATCTGCTTAGCGGGAAAGAAAACTTCATACGCCAGATGCGCAAGGTGACAGCGGCCTTTCTCGGATATGGAAATTCAAAGATCGTTTTCCGCTATGCTGCACGTGTAAACCGGATATTTTCCAGCTTTATCGGCGGACAGCTGACGGAGGCCTGTATTTTGTGGGTTTTGTATTATATCTTCATGCGGCTTTTTCAATTCCCGTATCCGGAGCTCATCTGTACACTGATTGCCGTTTGTTCCATGGTTCCGGTATTCGGCTCCATGTTTGCAATGAGTGTCGGAGCGATTATGATGCTGTCCAAGGATCCCTTACAGAGTGTATGGTTTATCATATTCTATCAGATACTCAGCTACTTTGAGGATAATGTCATTTATCCCCGTGTGGTTGGCAATTCCGTGGGACTCCCCGGTCTCTGGGTGCTGCTTAGTATTTTTGTTTTCGGGGATCTGTGGGGTGTCTTCGGTATGATTATGGCGGTACCGACAACAGCATGTCTGTATGTTTTCTTTACGGAATTTGTGAATCACCGTTTGCGGAAGCAGAGGCTGATTGTAACAGAGGAAACCGTGTATCAGGAGGATGAAGAGGAGCATTCTGCATAAGATAAGGTTTGTGGAATCGGTATGCAAATCATCTCATTTCCGTCACGCAAAAGGTAGAAATTTCCTGATTTATCTGCTATAATTACATCAGTTTGAAAGTCAGGTGACACGGTGGCAAAGCAAAGAAAGAAAAAAAGAGGAATCAATCCGATTCGACTGCTGATCGTGGTTGCGATGGAGTTTCTGGTCATCCTGGGGCTGCTGATCATATGCGTGAAGGTTTTTCCGGACAATCCTATCCTTGCGCCCTTATTCAGTAAAAAGGCAGAGACACCCGTTGTTGTTCTTGATGCCGGACATGGCGGCTATGATGCGGGAAGTACCTTTGAAGAGCTGTATGAAAAGGATGTTACACTTGCCTTCGTAAAGGATATCGGTGCACGTCTGGAGGCAAACGGCTATCCGGTTCTGTACACAAGAAAGAGTGATGATGTATCCTGGCCGGCTAATGAAGTAGAGGATCTCAGTGAACGTGTTCGTATATCCAATGAGAGTGATGCCCGCCTGTTTGTTTCTATACATACCAATGCCGCAGAAGTCATAAATGGCTCCTATGGTTATGAAATTTGGGGGAAAATGAAGGAGCCGAGGGTGGAGGCTCTGTCGGAAAATATTTTAAAGGAGCTGGATTCTCTGGGCTATTCTCAGAATCGGGGTATGAAGGACCAGGATCTGTCTCCGATTCAGGTGCTGCAAAATAATAAGCTGCCCTCCATTCTGATAGAAGCCGGTTTTCTCGCCTGTGAGAACGACCGTCTGTATCTGATCGATGATGCAAAACGGAAGGTTTTTGCGGATAAAATTGCGGATGGCATTATCAAGACATTGGAGGATGAAAAGAAATCAAACAGCAATCCATGAAGCGTGGAGTGATTCCCGCAATCATGGATTGCTTTTTATATGGAATTTCGTCATACTATAGATAGAGGAGGGATGGAGTATGAACAAAGAACAGTTTGCGGAGAAAATCATCAGACTGCGCAAAAAGAAAGGGTATACGCAGGCGCAGCTCGCAGAGCTGTTGAATGTCAGCAATAAGGCGGTATCACGATGGGAGACGGCAGAGGGTTATCCCGACATCACACTGCTGAAGCCGTTGAGTGAGGCGTTGGGAATCAGCTGTGATGAGCTGCTGGGTGATACAAAGGGCTACAGTGATTTATCCCGCTATGATCTGCAGCGCTATCTTCCCTATGGCCTGACCCTGCTTGCACTGCTTCTGTACTATGTGTTTTTAAAGCTTCAGATTTCTCAGCTGCTGTCCTTTGCGGCGTTTCTGGGCATGATGGTATTCAGCAATGTGCTGATGATACAGCATACGGATAAAAGGGCTCTGCCATCACTGACGCGCTGGAACCTGCTGCTTGCTTATTTTCCGCTTGTTTCCTTTCTGCAATATCTGTATATCCTGTATCTGTTTCTGCAATTGGGCTTTTCCAATATACTGGAGATTTTGGCAATGCAGACAGAGGAATTCCACCCATACAGCTTTTTTGTGAGCGGTTATGAAACCGGTGTTACCATATACCTACTGATGTATGTGGCAGCCCTGCTTGTGCTTGCGGTAGTGTATGGCTGCTTACGGCATACGTTCATTATGCGCTATGATATCAACTGGAACGGCTTGCATAAAGGTGTCCATGGAAAAGAACAGGAGGAAAAGAATATCCTGTTTCGAAAATGGTCAGATAAAGGAGAAGCCGTTTTACGCATTGTGATGCCGCTGGCAGCTGGTTTGACGCTCCTTGCTTTCGGTATCCTGCTGTTTCAGGAATATCGTTCTCTGATAACACAGTTTCATAACTCTGTTCCACCGGATTTCTCCGGTAATGATTATGCTTTAACAGTTTCCAATGAAGTGCTGGGCGCATGTCGCGGAAAGCTGCTTTTGCTTCTGTGCGGCTCCTGCCTGTTACAGCTGCTTGCGATTATGAAAAGCAAAAGAGTGCTGTATTACATTTCCAATGTCAGTGTGTTGTTCCTATACGGCGTGATTACACTTTTATTCACAACGATTGTGGATCGTTTCTATATAAAGCTTCCATTTGCATTTGCAATACCGGCGGGCATCGGTATGATCATGTGGTATTGCCGTGATATCCTGCAGAAAAAAGGAAAACATGGGACAGGGAATAAAAAAACATAGAAAACATAATATCCAGCGGCTACTCACTTGCGGTGGCTTGGAAATAAAAGAAATTAAAACGATCAATCTCACTGTTTTCAGTTGTCATTGATCGTTTTACGTTTATCAGTCTATTGATACTGATTAAGAATCCGAGTCACCTTGATCTGTTCTTCTCTCCTTGATGAGGAAAGAAATCTGATAGCCTTCTCCAATCAGAAGCAGCCCATAGATGATTGTGAGAAATAGCTGCTCATTTTGAAAAACACTGTAGGCAATCGGACTGAGGAACGCAAATACATCTGGCAGCCAGATCAAAAGGGTATAGACAATAACTGCAATTGTATTCAAAAGCAATACGATTCCGTCATATTTCTCCATAATATTGCGTATATAAAAGAATAAAAATATCGTACAGATGACAGCTGTCAGCGTAAGCATATCCGTATACGTATTATACTGCATGAGGGATGCAGCCTGTATTCTCCAGCGTTCCTCCAGTATGCATACCGCAAGTATCAAATAAGGAAACAGAAACAGAATTGCTCGTTTAAGGGTAGACATAATATCGCCTCTTTCTGATTGTTTTATACAGTATAACACACTTTCCTCTTATATGGTATACGGAGGAAATTCGTTAAAAGCTATCACAGTGCAGTAAAAGATAGCGCTACCACTGGAAAAAAGGGACTAAATAAGGTACAATGAACATAAGAAAACAGGGGAGTGAAGCCGTAATGAAAGACGTTGTTCATATTATCGGGCACAAGAATCCGGATACGGATTCCATTGTATCGGCAATTGCATATGCACAGCTGAAGCAGAAGCTGGGAATCAATGCCATTGCCTGCCGTTTGGGAGAATTGAATCCGGAAACGGACTTTGTTTTGAAAAAGTTTCAGGTGCCGGAGCCGGTGTATATTCAAAATGCAAGAGTGAAGCTGTATGATGTGCCGTTTGATGAGCCGCTGCTGCTGAAAAAGGATGATACGATAAAGGAGGCGTGGGACCGCATGGGGATGCGTTCCACCAGTGCATTGTTCGTTGTGGATGAAGCACAGAAGCTGATTGGTGTTGTTTCTCTGTCGGATATGACAAATATTTTGATGAGTGACAAGGGGGAAAAGCCGATTTCCCTTATGAAGAACACCTCCTGCGAGAATATCCGCAAGGTTTTGCAGGGCGAGTTTCTGTATGAATGCGATGCATATCGGACGAATGGAAGAATCCATATACTATGCAGCCGCAATGCGGAATACAGCGATATCAGCTATCGGGATAGCATCGTCGTTGTAAATGATGATTTGAAGCTGCAAAAGCGCGCGTTGAGTGATGGGGCCGGCTGTATGATCCTGGTGGATGTGGATATCATTTCCCAGGGAATTATCCGCATGGCGAAGGAAGCAAACTGTACGATTATCAAAACACCGCTGAATATGTTTCAGGTAGCCCGCAGCATGTATCGCTCACCAAGTGTGAAGCTGATTATGAAGCGTAAAATCATCAGCTTCAACAACCATTCCTATATTGATAATGTATACAAACAGATGTCGAAATCCAGATTTCGTTCCTATCCGGTTGTTAACAATCAGGGCGTGGTGCTGGGCTCGATTTCCCGCTATCACCTGTTGAATTATCAGAAGAAAAAATTCATCCTGGTCGATCATAACGAGCTTTCTCAAAGTATTGATGATTTGAAGGAGGCGGAGATTCTGGAGGTTGTGGATCATCATCGCATCGGTGATGTGGAAACGACAACACCGATTCGTTTCCGTAATGAAATCATTGGCAGTACAGTTTCCATGATTGCCCGTATGTACAAGGAAGCAGGTCTTGTTCCAGAGGTTAAAACAGCAGCGATTATGTGCTGTGCCATTATCAGTGATACAATGAATTTCAATTCACCGACAACGACACCGATCGATAAGGAGCTGGCAAGGGAGCTGGCTGCGATTGCCGGAATTGAGTTGGATGCCATGGCAAAGGAAATGTTCGGAGCTGTAGCGACGATTAAAGGCAGAACCATGTCTGAAATCCTGTATAATGATTTCAAGGAATATAATATTGATGGAAAGCGGATTGCCATCGGTCAGATCAATATTGCGGATGAGCAGGAAATCGTGAATGTACAGGATGAAATCCGTGCCTATATGGAAAAAATAAATGAAATCAATAAATTTGATCTGCTTATGATGTGCTTTACGGCCGCTGATGGCAGTGGAAGCAATCTGGTGTTCATCGGTACTCTGAGCTATCTTGTGGATGAGGCATTCAAGGAGGATATCATGGATGAGCTGTATTTTGTGGATGGCGTCATTTCACGAAAGAAGCAGATAATTCCAACGCTGTCCAAATGTCTGGAAAGCATGTAGGAATGCGGGAGGGGGTCCTTTAGGGAAAGGAACTCTCCTTTTTCTTCATAAGGGCTACAGCGTTTACGATTTATACGAGAGCCGTGCAGCTTTGTGCAGTACGCGGATAGCTTGGGGACTTGCACGCAGGAAAGCACAGAAAGACAGCGATACAAGTGAATACAGAAAATCCCCGTCCTCAAAAAGAAACAGATGCTTCTCATTCCTAACAGAAAGCAGCCGTCTTTTCTGTGCAAAAAAACAAATAGAGCTTGTGCGAACCTGGGGTTGATTGCTCTATTTGCTTTCATTACATCTGGACGCAGTTTTTACCGTTTCGTTTTGCGATATACAGTCGCTGGTCCGCCTCATTAAACAGCTCCTTTAAAGTGGCATGAACCTGGTTCTGATAGCAGCAGCCGATGCTGATGGTAAAGTGTATGGTGCCGGTATCTGCCGGTATTGGACAGGCTTCACACGCATAGCGGATTTCCTCAGCCAGCTCATACAGCGTATGCTTGCTTAAAGAATCGATCAGAAGGATAAACTCCTCTCCCCCGAAGCGTGCTATGATACCATGGCGCTGCATCTGTTTCATTAGTGCGGTTACCTGTTTGATAACAGCATCCCCCTGCATATGTCCGAAGGTGTCATTGATCTGTTTGAAATCATCGATATCCATCATCAGCACACCGATGGAATGGCCGGATTTCTTTGCATTTTCCAGCATATCCTCACCTAATTGCATCAAGGCACTGCGATTATAGATGCCGGTGAGATAATCGTAGCTGGATTTTTCCAGTGCATCCTCAAACTGACGGACATTATGCAGCGCAATGGCAATGTAATCTGCGAACACCTGTAATAAGCGTTGGTCTGTGCGGCTGAAATTCTCTATCTGATCTGATTTCATGCAGAACAGTGCAAGCATATCCCCCTGATAGGTGATAGGCTGTAAAAGCATGGAACGGGTATGTGCCTCATACAGGGAACCGAGACTGACGGCTGTCTCTTCGTCTGCGGAAAGGTTTAACAGCTTACGCGAAGAATATTCACGTGTGCAGGCTTCGAGAATGGGGTGTTCTGACAGAGGATAACAAGTGTTGGAAAAAGAGCGGAACCGCTTCTGAGGCTCTTCATACAGCAGAATATCCCAATCATCAAAGGAGAAGATACGGGCGGCATGCTGTTCGATGACCTCAATGAGCTGCTTCCTGTTTAAACAGGAGGTTACCGTCTTTCCGAATTCAGTCATATCCAGCAATCGATCATACAGCACCTCATAGGAAAGCATACGGTTCTTTTCCCAGACGTCTTCTATTTCCTGCCGGTACATATCATCAATAAATGCGGTATAGGTAATCATCAGCTCATGCGCTTTCTTTTGATACGCATAAGCTTTATCATATTCCTTCAGTCCTTCAAAAACGAGCGCGGTTTCTTCCAGTATCTGCCGCTTATAGCCGAGTACCTCATCCTTGTGACTGAGCAGATGCAGATAAGATTCCTTTGCCTTCTGATAATCCTTTTGATACAGGTGATAACGGGCCAAGGACAGGTGGACCTCATTGTTATCCAGATGATCATTTTTTGAAAAATCATAGGTTTGAATCAGGCGTTCATACCACTGTCTGGCTTCTTCACGGCGATCATCGAGTATGGCAGCTTCCATAAACTGCTTGTTATAGATGTCGGAATCATAATATTCACTTTTTTTCAGCTCCGGCATATAGGTTTGCAGCAGCTTGCGCATCTTATTGGTTTCTCTTGCACTTAAATATAGATTGGAGAGCAGATAAATGGTTACAATAAAATTACTGCTTCCGATGAAATCGCGCTTTTCGAGTGTTTCCTCTACCTGCTGAATGGCTTTTTTATAAAGGCCGAATTCGCGCAGAATGATAGCACCGTTATTCAGAAAGGCTGCATAATAAGACATGCGGCCGCCTTTTTCCGCCATGGGCATCGCGGCAGCGATTTCCCGATAGGCGGCTCCGTAATCCTCCTTCAGAATATTGGCAAGAACAGCATTGTTGGCAACGGTAAGGATACCGTCGCACTCCTTGTAATCCGGCATTTTCATAAACAGCTCTCTGGCTTTCTCATTATAGGAAATCGCCAGGTCGATATCCTTGGAGTAGGTTGCATAAAACAGCATGGCATAGCCCAGAGGAACGGCATATGCATAATTCTGCTCCTTTGCAATATCCAGAAAGCGAAACAGGATAGGGTCCAGCTCTGTTCCCAGTCCCAGCTGCTCCAGCACCAGCTTTTTGAAATTTTCACAGATGCTTTCATCCTGCTTCAGTTGTTGCAAATAATCATCAAATGTTCTTTGGATTTCCTCTTTCATGCTATCACCCTCATATTATTTTGAAATGTTATATATATAATACAACATTCCTATTCCTTCGCATATGATTTTTTAAAAGAATTGTAAACATTCTGTAAATTCCTTTGACAAGGTTTACAGAAGTGCCACTTCCATGGTAAACTTATAGGCAATAAGGGAGTAGTCAGCACAGAGCTTCTGTGTGAAGCCGGTCAACAAACCCGAAGAGTGTATCTCTTCTGGCCTGCATTCAGCGATTGACGAGACTTATAGAAATTTTCTATAGTCTCGTTTTTATTTTGAAAAAATGTCAAGACTATAGAAAAGAATCATAAACAGGAAAGTAGAGGTCTTGAGATTGAAACAGATGTATGAGAAAGACGTCGCCCAGGTAATGGAAGAGCTGGGGGCAGTAGAAACAGGTCTGCGCAGCGAGGAAGTCGCAGAGCGTCAAAACACCTATGGAAGAAATGAGCTGGAGGAAGTAAAGCCGGTGCATCCGTTTATCGTCTTCCTTTCTCAGTTTAAGGACCTGCTGGTTATCATTCTGATTGCCGCAGCTATCATTTCCATGGTAAGCGGAGAATTGGAGAGCACGATCGTTATTCTGGCGGTTATCACCATGAATGCTATTCTGGGGACCGTGCAGAGCATCAAGGCACAGAAATCACTGGATGCCTTAAAGCAGCTGTCCACACCGCATAGCCGCGTCCTGCGTGACGGCACGCTGATGGAGGTGTCCAGTCAGGAATTGACAGTGGGAGATATCTTGTTTCTGGAAGCCGGAGATGTTGTAGGCGCAGATGGACGGATCATTGAAAATCATTCCCTGCAGGTCAATGAAAGTGCACTGACCGGTGAGGTTGAGAGTGTGCATAAGGCCGTTGATACCATAACGGGGGAATGCGGTCTTGGAGATCAGAAAAACATGGTGTTCTCCAGCGGACTGGTAACCTATGGACGTGCCCGCGTCGTTGTTACAGCGGTAGGAATGAAGTCGGAAATCGGTAAGATTGCGACACTGATGAATACAGCACAGGATCGTAAGACACCGCTGCAGAAGACACTGGATGATTTCAGTAAAAAGCTGAGTATTGCGATTATCGCCATCTGCATTCTTGTATTCGCCTTAAATGTATGGCAGGGGAATGCAGTTATGGATGCACTCATGTTTGCCGTTGCACTGGCTGTTGCCGCAATTCCGGAAGCACTGGCAAGCATAGTGACGATCGTTCTTGCCATGGGGACAAGCCATATGGCAAAAGAGAATGCGATCATCAAGAACATCAATTCCGTGGAAAGTCTGGGCTGTGTGTCTGTTATCTGTTCCGATAAGACAGGAACCCTGACCCAGAATAAAATGACAGCACAGCAGGTATATCGGAATCATGAGCTGCTGCACGCAAACAATTTAAAGGAATCCTCACCGCTGGATCGTCTGCTGCTGCTTGGCTTTGCGCTGTGCTGTGATGCCACGACTAATGAACATCAGCGAATCGGAGACCCTACGGAGCTTGCTTTGGTAGATTTGCTGGAGCTGTATCGTATCGATGAGCTGAAAACCAGAGAGAAATATCCGCGTATCGATGAGAATCCGTTTGATTCCGAACGGAAGCTGATGTCCACCCTTCATGTAATCGATGGGGAAAACAGATTGCTGCTGAAGGGGGCCTGTGATGAAATTCTGAAAAAAGCAACATATATACAGACGGAACAGGGCATCCGTGATATCACGGAGGACGATCGTGAACGTATCCTGAAAATGAATCATACCTTCGCGGATAACGGTCTTCGTGTACTGGGCTTTGCGACACGGATTGTCGAAAAGGACCATATCGAGGTGGAGGATGAGAATCAGCTTATTTTCCTGGGACTGATTTCTTTAATGGATCCTCCGCGTGAGGAAAGCAGGGCCGCTGTTGAAAACTGTCAGCGTGCCGGTATCATTCCGGTAATGATTACCGGGGATCACAAGGTGACAGCACGCAGTATTGCCAAGGCACTTGGAATCTATAAGAACGGGGATCAGTGTGTGGATGGTACGGAGCTGAATGCCATGAGTGAAGAAGAACTGATGAATCGTCTGGAGCACATCCGTGTCTATGCCCGTGTTGCTCCGGAGCATAAGATTCGCATCGTCAACGCATGGCAGAAAAAAGGAAAGATTGCGGCAATGACCGGAGATGGTGTCAATGATGCTCCAGCCTTAAAGCAGGCGGATATCGGTATTGCAATGGGAATCACCGGTACCGAGGTCAGCAAGGATGCCGCCAGCATGATTCTGACGGATGATAACTTTGCGACTATCGTCAAGGCTGTTGCGACGGGAAGAAATATTTATGCCAATATCAAGAATGCGATCATCTATCTGCTGTCCGGTAACCTGTCCGGCATTATCTGTGTACTGGCAGCCTCCCTGTTATCTCTGCAGGTACCGTTTTTGCCGGTGCATCTGCTGTTTATCAATCTGGTGACAGACTCCCTTCCTGCTATCGCCATTGGAATGGAGCGCAGCACCAAGGATATACTGAAAGAGAAGCCTCGCGATCCATCCGTTGGTATTCTGACGCCGGCAACGATGAAGCAGCTGGGAATCCAGGGAATACTGATTGCCATTGTGACAATGAGCGCGTATTTTCTGGGTCTGAAGGAAAGCTGGGCAATCGCAACGACCATGGCCTTCTCAACCCTGTGCCTGTCCAGATTGTTCCATGGCTTTAACTGTCGTTCTCAGCGTTCTCTGTATCGCATCGGTCTGTTTACAAATAAATATTCCATTCTGGCATTTGTGATCGGATTCTGCTTTCTGAATGCAATTCTGCTGTGGCAGCCGCTGCATTCCTTATTCTCGGTAACTACGATAACCATGACACAGCTGTTTACAATTTATGGACTTGCCCTGATACCAACAGCGCTTATTCAGCTTGGCAGAATGCTGAGACACCGCTAATGATAGATATGCAACCAAGCTCTAAGGCAGTGACCGTCCGGTCACTGTCTTTTTACTAGACCTGCTTCATAGCACAGAATGAAAAGGAGCGCAGCTGTTTACACAAGGCCGGGATTTATAAATACGAGATTCCCGACTTTAAACATGTAGTATTCCTGATTCAGTTACGTGCAACACATAGGCAATGCCGTCGTATAAAAGAAAAGGAATCCTTGGAGGAAGCCGGACATAGAAGCTATGCTGATAACGATTTCTGGGAACATGTCAGGTTCGGATACCCTAGGAAATATCTGGAGAAACTGATGGGAAGCAGGCATTTTATCTTTGCCAAATTCAGACATGGCTGTCTGGAAAGTGTGTATGTGAGAAAAGCCGTTGTATTCTTCGTACTTTTGAGCATTGAGCCCGCCTATGCATAGCAGGATACTGGTATGTATGAAACGCTAGAGGGGAATGCCAGTATAGGGCCACTTACGTTCCATATGACATGTCATAAGGACTGCTTTATCATCGGTAAAGGAAGAACAGCTTGACAACATGTTTTCTGTTCCCTTTGCCGTCTGCTATTTACATTTGTAAAAACGGCGCTATAATTATAACCATTGGAGGAATGGTATCATGCCTAGAATTGGTAAACGAATCCTGAAATCTTCACTGGCAGTATTTTTATGCTTTCTTATTTATCTGCTGCGAAATGAGGAGGGGATAGTATTTTATTCCTGTATTGCGGCTGTGTTATGCATGCAGCAGGATACATCCCATACACAGCGTGTTGCGGCCAACCGTGTTGTCGGTACTTTGGTCGGCGGATTCTGCGGAATGCTTGTGCTGCTGTTTGAAAAGCATATCCTGCCGGGGAATACGCAGCTTATGCAATATGCTCTCATATCCTTTATGATCATTCCGGTGATTTATATTACCGTGCTGCTGAAGAAAACCTCAGCCTCGTATATTTCCTGCGTGGTGTTCATGAGTGTTACCGTATCGCACGGTGCCGATGTGAATCCCTATCTGTTCGCGATCAACCGTATGATTGATACTCTGATTGGTATTGCGGTTGCCTATGGTATCAACTGCATCCACCTTCCTGTACATTTGCAGAAGGAGACGCTGTATGTATCCACACTGGATCACACGCTGCTGCAGGAAAATGAACAGCTTTCTCCCTATACAAGGGTGAAGCTGCGTCAGCTGCTGGAGCAGGGGGCTGCCATCACTCTGGCGACGTCCCGTACACCGGCAACGCTGCTGCCCATACTGGAAGGCATTCCCTTGACACTTCCGGTTGTCGTCATGAATGGAGCTGCTCTATATGATTGCCGTACGCAGACCTATTCGCACAGTCGCTGCATGAAAAAGGAACAGGTGGCGCAGCTGCTGCAGCTGTTGGACGAGGAGGGAATGAATTGCTTTCAGCATGTCATCCTGCATCATATTCTGCATGTGTATTACAGTGATTTCCGCAATCCTCTGGAGGAGGAATATTATCATGAGATGCGCAGGCTGCCGTATAAGAGCTATGTGTACGAGCAAAAAGCACAGGCACATGCCTGTGTGTGTATAACGATTATGGATACCATACCACGCATACAGCAGCTGTATACGCGGATGCAGCAACAAAGCTATGCGGCTGATTTACAAATCCATATCCGGTTCAGTGAAGAGCATCAGGGATATAAAGTATTGGATATATACAGTGTGGATGCTACGAAGCAGGCTGCTGTCCACATTATACAAAGAGAGGGCGGTTTTGAGCGTCTCTGCGTGTTTGCCTCTCATCAACGGGATGCGGCACTGATCAGCAGTGCAGATGAGGCTTATACCGTATCTGAGGGAGATGCGGATATGCAGGAGCTCTGCTGTGTGCTGGGAAGCAGGGAAAGGGACAATGTGATACGTGAGATAGAACGAAGCTATCACGGCCGTCGAAAAAGAAAATAAAAAGCAGAAACGACAATGCCTTCCCTTCCATATCCATAACAGGAAATGGGGAAGCACTGTAAGCTTTCTGTTTTTCTTTATACAGGAAAGGCTATCGACGAAGACTGAAAGAGAGGACTTTTCAGAGGTTGTTTTCAAGCTCTACACAGAAGCGGTATGCATTTTCCGGAAACAGCAGAATATCGCGCCCGTCGTAACAGTGAATGCAAACCTTATCCTTCGCATATCCCACATTGAAGGTATCCTGCTGCTTGACGCTTTCAATCTCATCATAGCGCAGAAATCCGCCCCTTCCATTCCACAGCGATTTATGATAAATCAATCCGCTTTCATTCAGGATATATTCATTGTGCGGCGTATAAAATCCATAATAGCAGATCATAAAGAGGATCAGCAGCGTCCCTGCGACGATACCGATTTGAAACAACGCGTCAAAGGATATCGGCAGTATGGATATGAAAATAATGGTAATGATGATAAAATTCACAATCTGCTTACGGGAGCGAAAGTGAATTTCCCCCTGATATATCTCCTGTTCCATGGCCTGCCTGCCCCTTTGGTAAACTCTGTTTGCCCCCAGATAAAATATAATGAAATACAAGGGCCATAAAAATGTCGTAATGCGGAAAAAGAGTACATCCGCATCTAACAGCAGCCCGCATACGTGCAGGGCATTCATAAGCAGTGATGGAGTGAATCCGAGTGCCGGAATGACAAGAATTTCAAAATTGACATCAATGCCGATAACCTGCTGATAACAGGAGCGAAGCAGATAATAATAGGTGATGGCTCCAAGCAGACTCATTGCGAGGCTCATATAATTGAAGGTGCTTTCCTTCTGATACATTTCCTTATAGCCGTAAACGATCATGAATACCATAAACGCGAGGATTACGGATTTTGCAAGCTCCATATACAAATCCTTCAGGGTATCCATCTGGCGTTCATCCAGCGGTGCCTTACCCTTGGTTTTCGCATATCGGATAATGTCGCGAAGCAGTGAAGTCTTCATCCTACAATTCCTCCTTGTCATAGTCGTCTTCCCAGAACAGATCATCCAGATGCTTATGCAGGGCAATGCAGATTTTAATGCACAGCTTGATGGTTGGATTGTAGCGTCCTGCTTCAATCAGTCCGATGGTCTGCCGTGTTGCGCCTACCTTGCCGGCAAGCTCCTCTTGGGACATATTCAGCTCCATGCGCGCCATTTTGATTTTTAGATTTTTCATAGCTGCACTCACCTGTTCCTTCTTCTACGTATATTATTATAGGAAAATCAGGCTGGAAAAGCAAGGAGATATGAAAAATATATCTTACAAATGCAAAATATATATTGCATTGAATGGTGATCTGTACTATAATGCAAATAGATTAAGGAGGGAAACAGTATGGAACTGCAAGTGCATGATCTGCATAAGAGCTTTGACGGAAGAGAAGTCCTGCATGGAATTTCCTTTTCCATATCAAGCGGCAAGGCATTGGGACTGCTGGGACGTAACGGTGCCGGTAAGTCTACGACGATTCGCATTCTAATGGATGTGTTCAAGGCAGATCAGGGAAATATGAGTATGAATGGCAAGACCTTTCATGCAAAGGATTACAATATCGGGTATCTGCCGGAGGAGCGCGGTCTCTATCCGAAGAAAAAGGTTTCCGAGCAGCTGATTTATCTGGCAACGCTGCGCGGCTTGTCTCACGGTGAGGCAAAGGCCAATCTGAAGAAGTGGCTGAAGCGGCTGGGAATCGAGGAATATGAAAACCGTGTTCTGGATACCTTAAGCAAAGGAAATCAGCAGAAGGTACAGCTGGCACAGACACTCATGTGCGATCCGGATATCGTCATTCTGGATGAGCCGTTTTCCGGACTGGATCCGGTCAATTCCCAGACGCTGAAGGAAGTCGTTCAGGAACAGATTCAGGATGGAAAGCTTGTGATTTTCTCCTCCCATCAAATGAATTATGTGGAGGAATTCTGTGAGGATATCGTTATCCTGCATCATGGAGATGTGGTGCTGCAGGGAAATCTGAAGCAGATCAAAAAGGAATATGGAAAGAACCGTATCGTAATTCGTGCATTGTATCCAAAAAAGCAGGAGTTTCGTGAGCTGCTGGAAACACAGTGTCAGGAGCTGCTGCATATTTATGAGGAAAAGGACGGCGGCTTTATTATCGAGCTGCAGCCGAACGTCAATAAACGTGACGTGCTTACAAGAATGCTGGAGCTGGAGGTTGACCTTGAGGCATTCCAGCTGTATGAGGCGTCCTTAACTGATATTTTTGTATCAAAGGCAGGTGATGAGGAATGAGAGATTTCTTACTGGTTCTGAAATTTGAATTACAGACAATGGTACGCAAGAAGTCATTTCTGATTTCGACGGTGCTGGTAGCGGCTGCGGCTTTTGTCCTGTTGTCCATTCCACGTGTTTTCTCGGATGATAAGGGAACGGATGATACGGCATCAGAAAAGGATAAAACGATGCTGATTTATGATGGAAGCGGTATTTTGAAAAACCGTGAGCTGGCGGAAAAGAATTTCCCTGAATTTCAGATTTCCTATGCCAATTCCTTATCCGAGGTAGAGGAAAAGGTGAAGAAAAGTGAGGCAGATGCCGGCTTTGAGGTGAAAACGCCAACCAGCTTCCAATATTATGTGAATAATTCCTCCCTGAATGATGCGAATTCCTCACGCTTTAAAACACTGCTTCAACAGCAGTATCAGGCAAGTGAGCTGGCAAAGCTGAAGTATGATGCAGGTAAGGTTCAGGCGATTTATCAAACAGAGGTCATTTCGGATACGACGGTATTGGGAACGGACGGTATGAACAATTATTTCTATACCTATGTGCTGATTCTGGTGCTGTATATGATGATTCTGATTTACGGCAATCAGATCGGTGTCGGTGTGGCCAGTGAAAAAAGCAACCGTGCAATTGAAATACTGACAACGAGCTGTTCACCGAATGCTTTGATTTTCGGTAAGGTTATTGCGGGGGCGATTGCCGGTGTCGTACAGACAGCCATTATGCTTGGCTCCTTCCTGATTGCCTATCAGCTGAATGCGGATGTATGGGATCATATGCTGGATAAATTCCTGGATATCCCTGGTCTGGTGCTGGTTACCTTTGCCCTGTTTGGTATTCTAGGCTATCTGCTGTTCAGCTTCCTGTTTGGCGCAATCGGAGCTATGTGCTCCAAGGTGGAAGAGGTCAACGGTGCCACTATGCCGATTCAGCTTCTGATAATCGCAGTCTTCATCATCAGCTTTATCACGCTGCAGAATCCGGATACGCTGCTTGCCAAAATCATGTGCTATGTGCCGTTCTCTTCCTGGATGTGCATGTTTATCAATGTGGCGATGGGAAGTGTATCCACAATGGAAATCGTGATATCTCTGGCTCTGCTAGCGGCTACTACGGTCGCAATGGGACTGCTTGGTGCCAGACTGTATCGCAGAGGTACGCTGTCCTACGGTAATTCCGTGAAGCTTAAACATATCATGAAAATGGTAAAGCAAAAAGATTAGAGGCGTTGTCATTGGAATATATCATGTATGCCTTTCTGGCGATGGTGCTTTTGATGCTGCTGTGGGCACTGCGCCTATGGTACCGTATGCATCAGGAAGAGACAGTGTATGCTGTTTATAAGAAATCGGATTATATTTTCTGTGCTGCCTTTCTGTTACTTGGCATTTTAAATCTGTACGATGAGAGGCGGCTGCAGTATGGGAGCATCCTGATGGCACTTGGTATTCTGTATGGAATGAGAAGAAGCGGCATCTCACAGCATAACCTGTATGTGGACGGAAGAAGAATTCCTTTGCAGCCGGGGAAGCTCATCACACAGAAGGAACAGGATGGCTGTCTGCAGCTGTATTATGAGCTGGGTGTTCATTACGGCACACTGAATTTTTCAATCGATAAAAAAGAACAGATAACTCAGATTCTGAAGAATCAGGGATATTGAACATCATTGTATAGCGGCTGTGAACATGAGGTTTCTCTTTCTATCATATAGGAAGAAAGCCTCTTTTTTCTGTTTGTATCTATAGAGCACATTCCGGCTTGAAATAGGAGCTTTTAGAGTTCGTAATCAGACTTATCAAAGCATTTTGTTTTTCTTCTGTTTGCATAGGGTTAAGATTTTGTAAAATGATGCTGTTTGCACTGATGCCATGATAAACTATCAGGGAGGTGAAGTTATGATGACAAGCTGGGAACCGGTGGTGGATTACCTTATGGAGAACATGCAGAAGCAGACATATAAAAAGGATGAGCGTCTTCCAAGCGAGCATGAGCTGGCACAGCGTTTTGAGCTGACAAGAATCGAAGTGCGAAAGGCCTATGACCGCTTAAAGGAAATGGGCTATGTATACTCTCGGCAGGGAAAGGGCAATTACTATGCGGGATATCTGGAAAAGGTGGAGCTTGTACTGTCCTCCACAGACAGCTTTTCCATGAAGATGAGTCCATTGGCAGGCCGCTTTTCTACACGCCTGCTAAGCTGTGAGCGCATCGCCTGGCACAAGGATATTCATGAGCGCTTAGCGGTGGTGCAGGGAGAGCCTGTCCTCTGTGTGAAAAGGCTTAGATATCTGGATCATATGCCAGCGGCAATGCATATTTCCTATGTGCGGGAAAAAAGCTTTCCAAACATCAGGGAATGTCTTCAGAAAAATCCGAGCCTGTATGCATATTTTCAAGGCAGGGGTATTCAGGATATCGCCGCTGAGGATACACAGCTAACCATTTCCACACTGAATACAGAGGAGCGTCTCTACATGAAGGTCAGTGGAATCGTCCCCTGTCTCATGCTGAAGGGCGTAAGCAGAGATTGTAAAACAAAGGAGATACTGGAGCTATCCACCATTATCTATCGGGGAGATAAGTTCATTTTCCGTCTGTGATTGTTGGAAATATAACAATTTGTTTACCCGGCATTCACAAATTTACCGCAAAAAAGCTTTATCATATGCATGTGCTGAGAAAGCATGAACAAATGATAAAAGGAGAAGAATCAGTGATGAAAAAGATGGTGAATCTATGCATGGCAGCGCTCTTATCCTGCAGTATGCTGGCAGGCTGCAGCTCTGGAAAGGATAACAGCGGTAACGGGGAGAAAAAGGATATTACGATTGCCTTTTTGCCGAATGAGGATGAAAATGCAGAACGCAGCAGTGAGGCTTTTCATATGCTGAAGGAAGAGGTACAGGCGGCTTTGGGCGATAACTACAATGTGAAAATCGCAAAGCTGGACAATTACAATGCGGTTATGGAGGCAATGGTATCCGGAACTGCACAGATTGCATGGGAAAGCGGGGCAACGTTTGCGGCTTCCTATATGAAGGATGATAAGATCCAGCCGATACTGTCCTATGGACCAAACGGCGATCCGGAAAAGAGTGGTTATAATGCCTATATTGCGACAAACAAAAAGCATGCGGCTGATTTTCAGGGAATGAGTCGGGATGAAAAGCTGAAATCACTGAAGGGAAAATCCTTCGGATTTGTATCTCCGACCTCTACCTCCGGATGTCTGGTACCAACAACGGCGTTCTGGAAGCTGTTTGGCCCGGATGGTGATAAAACCGTGTCCAAAAAGGAACAGATCAATATTAAGAATGCGGCTGATGGAGGTGTTTTCTCCGAGGTGCAAAACGGAGGAGATCATCAGGGGGCAGTTCAGCTGCTGGTGAATGACAAGGTATATGCCGGTGCTTTCTGCTGTACGTATGGCGACAGCTTTAAGGATCAGCTGGATATACTGGATACGACCTTTGTTCCAAACGGACCGCTCTGGGTAAATACCTCGGCACTGAATAAAGAGGAAATCAGTAAGCTGACGGATCACTTTGTAAACCTGACAGCGGATACCGCAAAAAACAAGGATTTCTTCGATCAGGAAAAGGGCTTCTTCTTTGAGGCAGAGGAGGATCCTGCGACCTTCAAATTCTTCAAAACCGATGTTTCCCGTTATCAGTTTATTCTGGATATGTATAAGGATCAGTAGGCGTACACAAAAGGTATGTACCTTATAGGGGATATGAATTCAAGTTGAAAAAAGGGAATCCAATGCTATTGTATACATCAATCGCGCCGGATTCTCTTTTTCATAGACATCGCAGCTGTCAATGCTGTTTTACAGATGAAGGGAATGCATACAACAGACAGTATGGGAAAAGGAAACACGATGCCTTTCTTCGTTAAAGGAAGGATTACGAAGGCTTAACAGCCGCTTAACACACAACAGGCAAACCCGGGGTACAATAACCATGTGGTATAAAAAAGAAAAGGTGGTATCGTGAATGAGTGATATATTACGTGTTCAAAATGTTTCAAAGACATATGAAGACAATGCGGTTCAGGCCCTGCGTCATGCCAGCTTTGAAGTGCATGAGGGAGAGCTGATCTCGGTAATCGGACCAAGTGGCTCAGGGAAAAGTACATTGCTGCGCTGTATCAACCGGATGATTGATGTGAGTGAGGGCAGCATTCAGTTTCTCAATTATGAGGTAACGTGTGCAAATAAACGGCAGATCAAGGATATCCGCCGGAATATCGGTATGATTTTTCAGCACTACAATCTGGTCTATCGGTTGAATGTTCTGGAGAATGTACTTCATGGAAGACTTGGCTATTATCCGACATGGAAAAGTACGCTGGGAATGTATTCGCAAAAGGATATCGAGCAGGCCGCAAAGCTTTTGGAAATGCTGGGACTGGGAGATAAGCTGTATGATAAATGCTGTGATCTTTCCGGCGGACAGAAGCAGCGTGTCGGGATTGCGCGGGCTTTGCTTCAGAATCCGAAAATTATGCTTTGCGATGAACCGATTGCTTCTCTGGACCCGCAGTCAAGCAAGGTGATTATGGAGCATTTAAAGGCGATTACCACAAACATGAGGATTCCCTGCATTGTGAATCTGCATCAGGTGGATGTTGCCCTGCATTATTCGGACCGCATTATCGGTATGCATCAGGGAAGCATTGTTTTCAATGGAAAACCGCAGGAGCTGGGAAGTGATGTAATTGAAAAGATTTACGGAGTCCCTATGAATGAGCTGATCAGTAAGGTGGAGGAGGTGAAGGCATGAGCTATTTTACGAAAAAAAGACGATCCCTGGGCATGTATGCTGCTGTCACCATTGCTTTGCTGGCACTGTGTACCTGGCGTCTGGAAATTGACTGGGGTCTCATTCTTGCGAACTTTCAGGTATCCGTTGTGCGCTTTACAAAAACGTATCTTCCAATGGACTTTTCACAGCTGCGGGAACAGCTGTATCAGCTTTGGATTACCGTTGTGATATCCATTGCCGGAGCGTTTGTCGGCATGCTTCTTGCCTTCTTCTCCTCTCTGGCCATCTCCAGCAAAACCTCCCGTTACCGGGTGCTGAAATATCTGGTCCGCGCTCTTGCGTCATTGACCAGAAATATTCCGGAGGCTGTCTGGGCGGTTCTGCTTCTGCCACTGCTGTGGTACGGTGATTTTCTCGGCTTCCTCGTCTTGTGTATTATCTCCTATGGCTTTTTAACCCGTTCCTTTGCGGATTCCATTGACGAAACAAATGCCAGCTGTATCAAGGCTCTGGAGGCAACCGGTGCCAATTACTGGCAGATTGTCGTTCATGCTGTGATTCCGGAAACCATGCCGTCTCTGATTTCCTGGACACTGTACGCGGCGGAAAACAATATCCGAAGTGCTACGGTCGTCGGAATGCTTGCGGGGGGCGGTATCGGGTATCTGATGAGTATTTATCAGGGAGGACTGTATATCGGCTATACGGGGTATCAGCTGATGGCATCCTGCATTCTGCTGATTATAATTACGGTGATTATCACGGATCAAATATCTGCACAGATTAGAAAGAGGATTATCTAATGGAAACATATACGCTGACCTCTCCTGCCGCACCGACACTGAAAAAAAAGAAAAAGGGACGCTATATCCTGCGCAGAAAAGATACCTCGCGCCTGTTGTCACGGAGTGTGGTGCTTGTCTTTGCTTTTGTCTTTCTCTATTTTATCCTGTTCATCTGCCCCTATCGATGGGATCAGGTACGGCCGCAGCTGATTGCCACGTATCTAAGCAGCTTTCTGGATTTCACTGCCGTTACACAGAAAACGGCGATTGAGGTATTCACCAGTCTGATCAATACAATAGCCCTTGCCTTTGTCACGACGATTATCGGAGCATGTATCGGATTCCTGCTGGGACTTATGGCAGCCCGGAATCTTTCACACCCATGGGTTTGCAGTATGGTACGCGGTTTTGCAGGGCTGATTCGTGCCGTGCCGACAATTATCTGGGTGCTGATCTTTATTTCCGGCTTCGGATTAACAGCTACCACAGCCATTGTGGGGATGAGCTTTCACAGTGTCGCCTACTTCATCAAATCGTATTCCGAAGCCTTTGAGGAGGTAGATCCTGGTGCGATGGAGGCGATGAAGGCAAGTGGAGGAAGCTGGTGGCAGATCGTATGGAGTGCTGTCATCCCGGTATCCTTTACAAAGCTTTTATCCTGGATTGCCATGCGCAGTGAAATGAATTTCGCAGCTGCGGTGATCATCGGTCCTGCTGTAGGTGTTCCGGGGACGATTGGCTCCATTTTGAATTCCTATCAACGAAGCGGTGGTTATGGTACCGTGGGGCTGTGTGTACTGGCAATCTTTATGACAGCGCTGCTGTTTGAAATCATCATCACCCTGTATAAACAGAAAAGTATCGTAAACGACTAGAAGCCGATACGTTCTGCAGAAGCATTGCCAGGGAAAGAAATAAATCTGTATAGAAAAAAGAAGCTCTTTCGCTGCAGATTGCGATGCAGCTGAAAGCTTCTGATTTCAGAAAATCATGGCAGCACCGCACCGATTGCATGTCGGACAGGCTGCCATTCTTTTTGTGTGATTGTACAATGCTCAGAGTCAGTCCTGCACTGCCTGCGGATGCTTTTTGATCCAGCGGCGATGGGAGGTATTTCGCTTGACCTCCAGAAATTTTTCTCCGGGGAAATGCAGTGGATTCTCTTTTGTTTCGGCATAGATTTTCAGAATATCCTCTGCATCCTCACGCAGGTATTCCAAATTCATGGAACCATACAGACGTGCAGGGATTACATACATGGGAAGCTGGATTTCATTTTTTCTTGCCATTTCCTGAGCATGGTGCATGGTATGCGGACAGAGCATCGCGATATCAAATTCCTCCTGATGCTTTACGAGAAACAAGAGTGGCATGAAGGCCACCGATATTTCATCCTCCCACCCCTTGTCCTCAATGGCTTTTTTGATTTGTACAGAAATTACACTGGAAGACATGCCCCCACCGCAACAGATAACCATTCGTAACATAAGCTCCTCCTTTGTGTCGCTATCTAGCGACACTATTGTATCACGATATTTGAAAAAAGGAAAGCGTATTCAGTCAATATATACAAGCCCCTGAATTTATCGTATAATAGGAAAAGACAAAGATGAAGACGGATATTTCTGTAGCAAAGTAAGCAGGCAGTGTAGATATGCAAGTTGATAGGAGTGAAGGTATGATCAATCTGGATGAGGTGCTGACATTTACAGAGGCAGCGGACAAATGGGGACTGGCGGATGGAAAAACCATTCGCAAGGCAGTGGAGCGCGGACGGTTTGAGCCGCACGAAATTAAAAAGAGCGGGAATGTCTGGCTGACAACCTATGCGGCCATGCAGCGTGTGTTTGGAAGTCCGAGAACCTCTCCCTCCGTGTTGTATTATACAGAGCTTTACGAGAATACAAGAGAGCGTCTGGAGCGTTTTTTTGAAGAAGCTGGTCTTGCCCTGCAAAGAGGGGATATGATTTCCATCGTGGAAAGCAGGGAGCATCCCGAGCGGATATTCTGTATTTTAAAGACAGAAGAGGAGCTGGAGGGCTTGCAGCGGCGATTGAAGTATTTTATGAAGTCGTAGTGCTGATAGGTGAGAAAGAAAGGAAGGTCTGCAAGTGAGGATTCTTTCTCGATTGTGGATAAACATAAAACAGGGAGATTCAACATGATTGGTTTTATCAATAGAAACTGAATTCTCCCTTTTTCATATACCCTAAAGTAAGAAAGAGACCAAGTGAGCCTTTCTTTTTTTTGAATCAGCTTTGAAAATATCTGGTAATAAAGCAAGGTTTTATCCGAATTTTCGTTTCATAAGTATTCGTACCTGCACGATTGCATAAACAGCAGCATAAAGCAGCATCTGCAATGTGTATATGCCTGTTTCCCTCATGGGCACCTGTGTCCATTTTGCACTTTGGATACTGATATCGGAAACCGGAGGAAATACACAGGCAAATATTTCTGGCAGCTGCATATCCTGCAGCAGTGCGGAAAACGTCATGGCTGCTATGATGAGCATACAGGCAAGGGGCAGCGCCAGCTTCTGGTTGGAAACAATACGCGGGTGCAGCAGCGAAATCATCATCCCACCGCACAGGCCGGCACTGACATGCAGGTTGAAATATCCGAACAGCATATCCGCACGGATGGGATACAGTGTAAAGGCTGCCCCGTTGATCAGATAAAACAGACAGGGGATAAGGAGGATGAGGAAGCTGAAAAACAAATCGCACAGCAAAAAGAAAAACAGACGGCTGACGTAATACAGCAGTTCATTTCCCCCGCTTTGTAAAATCAATATCTGTTCCTCCAGGGCTTCCTGCTTCTGCAGGGAATGTACGCTCCAGCCCATGATGGCGAAGGACAGCATGATGGTTGCCGCAAAGCTGCTGTAGGGATTGATTCCGTTCTCATTATAAAAGATACCGCAGAAGACAACGGTAACCACCAGCGGCATAACCAGCCTGGTTGAGGTCAGGGTTCTGCGTATATAGTATCGGTTTAATTCAAAGATTGTTTTCATGCCGAAGCTCCTCCAGATGCCAGCCCTGCATCAGATACTGCTGAATGCAGGCATCGCTTTCCTCTTTTGCACACACAAGCTTCTTTTCCTCCTGCTGTCTGCTGAAATGCACATAGACCTGTTCCATGACAGGAAGTGAAGCCATCAAACGCAACACACCATCATGCAGCTCATATACGATATCTGCCACCTCCTTGATCAGGCGCTGCTCATGCACGGCCATTAGGATACATACGTCTTTTTTCTTCAGTGCCTCCATCAGTTCGACGAAGACCCTCTGGGAAGCGATATCCTGTCCGTTAAGTGGTTCATCCATCAACAGAATATCAGGGGTCTGTAGCAGTGCCTGTATCACTGCCACCTTTTGCAGGCTTCCCTTTGAAAGATACTGCATCGGTGTTTTCAACAGGTCATCCATAAAAAATTTATGCGTATATTCCCGAATGACAGCCAGTGCTGCATCAGCATCCATTCCCTGTATGGCACCCATATGCATCAGAAAATCACGGGCATTCATGCGGGTCGTGAAAAAATGATCCGGTATATACTGCAGAACAGCGTTTTTAAGCTGCAGCTCACCGCTGTCGATTCGTAAAAAGCCTGCCACAGCATTCAAAAGGGTGCTTTTTCCGCAGCCGTTGTGTCCGCAGATTGCAATGCATTTTCCGGGTATCAGCTGCAGCGAAACGTCCTGCAGAACCACATTGCTTCCAAAGGACTTGCTTATATGTATTATCTCCATCGTATCACTCTTTTCCATATACTGTTATGATAGCACAAAGGATAGGACTTGTCTGAAAAATACAGAAGCAAAATAAAAAAAGAACAGCAGCTGCTGTCCTGTATAAGCTTATTTCTCACTGATATCCTTCATTTTCTGAAGTCCGAAGATGATGGCACCGCCGATAATGAACCAGAGAATTTCAAAGGTTTCAAGGCTGAGTGGGGCCTGTGGAGTTTCCAGTGTCTGCGGTCCCATGATAATTGCATAGAAAGAGCCGAGCATCATACCGATAATCAGAAAGACCATGATACTGCGGTGCTTATCCAGTGCAAACTTAATCAGACGTACAACGGTAATCACACCGGTTATGATTCCCAATCCAAAGACAAACAAAATCGGTACATAGGAGAAATCAAATCCCATCAATGCCTTGATTGCAGAGATAATCGGTACATACAGCCCGAAAATCAGCAGCAGAGTGGAACCGCTGATTCCCGGCAGAACCATTGCGGAAATCGCAAACATTGCAGAAATAAAGACATAGACGATCAAACCGATATCCAGCTGAGCCAGATTGACACTGGAGCCGCTGCCTGCGACCGGATTGAAATAGGTGATCAATGCAACGACGGCGATACCGACAAGAAGCGCTATCATGCTTGCTGCATTGAGTCTCATGTTTTTCTTTTCTTCCCGAATCACGATTGGAATCGCGAACAGAATAAATCCCATAAACAGAGAGGATATGGCATAGATCTGTGTATGAAAGATGCTGGCGAGCACAGATACCGCCATCAGGAAGCCGACGATCCAGCCGATTCCCAGCTTCAGCAGAAAGATGACCGCCTCTTTTTTCTGCTGCATATTACCGCTCATCAGTGCATCCAGTGAACCGATGAATTTATCATAAAAGCCGAGCAGAAATGCAATCGTTCCTCCGGAAACTCCGGGAACACTATCTGCCAGCGCCATACAGAAGCCTCGAATAAAGTTTAATACCACTATGAAGTACCTTCCTTTCGTATCAAGGTTTATTATACTGTATATTTTGTAAAAGCCAACCGCTTTTTTATTAAATTTTCCTAAACAAAGGAAGGGAAAATATTTACCTCTGAGGAACCCTGTACGTTTTTTTACATAGTATGTCCAAAAAGGAGGTAGTTTCATGGCGGTAAGAATCTATGTGGATCAGGGGCATAACCCGGGGAATATCAATGCGGGGGCTAGTGGTAACGGGGTTGTGGAATCGGAGGTCACCTATTGGGTGGGGATCTATCTTGCAGGCTTTCTCTATGCAGATCAGCGCTTTGAAGTAAAGGTATCCAGACCGTTTCCGGATACAGTGCTTGGCTATGATCAGGCGAGCAGTCTGCGAGCAAGAGTAGATGAGGCGAATGCATGGCCGGCAGATTATTTTGTCAGTATTCATGTCAACTCCAATCCGAATCCTGCAATCAACGGCTCGGAGGTGTATGTATACCGGGAGAATTCCACTGCTTACGATCTGGGCGTCAATGTTTTGGAATCCATTGTCGATCTGGTGGGAACACGCTACAATCAGGTGCGGACCAATCCATCCCTTTATGTTCTGCGGCGTACAAGCATGCCGGCAATTCTGGTGGAGCTGGCTTATCTTTCCAATCTTCAGGATGCCGAAAAGCTGTTGAATGACCAGTATCTGTTTGCTTTTTCCATCTATATCGGAATTCTGAATTATCTGGGTTATTCCTATGATCCCTTTCCCAGACGCTGATGGAAGGAATTGGAAAAAAGAGTGCATTTCTCTTGCATAAAAGTGGAGTTTCTGCTCACTGTGGAGTGTAAGAGGTTACAAGGTAAATAATGTAAATAAAGTAGGAAAAAGTTTTAAAAAGGTTAGTATTTGGGGAGAATTTAAGGTATAATTATGAATCGTTGAGAAGTGAGTGGTGAATGTATGGATATGAATGAATTACTGAAGGAATATAACGTAGAACTGGATGAAAAAAAGCAGGCGCTGTGTTGTGAGCTGCAGCATCCTCTTCTGATTAATGGAACAACAGGGAGTGGTAAAACATTCCTTTTATTAGCCCGTAATGCGTATCTAATGAAGGTTGAAGAGGTGGAACCGTCAGCTATTTTGAATATTGTGCATGATCCTGCCATTGCAAAGAGAATGGCGAAGGATTACCGCTATCTATACTGTGATGATGAACGGATGCCTTCCTTTGTGGATATGCACAGCTTTGCTTATCGGATTATCCGCTTCCATGATAAAATGATACAGCGGGAATCCTGTAAGGCGTATCGTGATATGGAGAAGGTGGTTCGCCGTCTGATTAAGGATATGTTTGCAATGGAGCTTACCGGTGTACAGCTGCGCCGTTTGATGCGGCAGATCAGCACCTGCCGTACTATGATGATGAGTGAGCGTGAAATTGCTTCTATCAGCTTTGAGGGAATTGATTTTCCGGCTTTTCTAAAGGCTTATGATAAATTTAAGAATGAGCGCAATATTTATGATCAGGATGATATTCTGTGTGAATGCGCCCGTATTTTAATGAGTACACCGGCCGTTTTGCAGACCTTTTCCTCCCGGTATCAGTATGTGCATATCGATGATGCACAGGAGCTCTCCTTTGTTGCCCATGTCATCATCAAGCTGCTGTTTTCATCGGATTGTCAGATGATGATGCTGGCAGATCGTGATCAGTGTCTGGATTTTGATAAGGCGGCGTATCCGCAGGCACTGGACAGCTTTTCGGAAGCATATGTGCAGGCGCGCATTGAACAGCTGGAGGGAAACTGGCGCAATAATCAGACCATCAACGCTCTGGCAAATGAGTTTTATTATAAGAATGAGACAGCTATGAGCTGCAGCAGTGAGGAAACCTGCGAGGTGAAATTCAAGGGCTTTGCACAGCTGGAGCGGATGTATGAGTATGCGATGCGCATGGTGGTTGAGGATGAAAGTGATATTGCCTTCCTGTATCGTGACGGCGCAATGGCGATGCCTCTTGTGGAGCTGTTCATGCAGCATCAGGTGCCGTTTCACCTGCATGGAAGCGTAAAAAAGTTTTTGCAGGAGCCGGTTGTCAAGGATCTATGTAATATCATTGAGCTCCTGATCGATCCAAAGGATATGCGTGCCTTTTATGAGGTATATGAGAAGCTTGGCTTTGATATTTCAAAAAAGGTGTTGCTGGAGGTTGCGCAGCGTCTGCGGGATGATGAGCATGTGGATGTCTACCAGGCGATGATGGAAAGCAGCTATCGAGCTGCCGGAAAGAAAAAGCTGGCGGCTTCCATGGAGAATATCCGAACTGCCTCCACATTGGAAACACACACGATGATTACCTTTATTCTGGATAAGCTGGGGTATCGGGCACGTCTGCTGAAGGCGAATATCCTGATGAACGATTCCAATCTGCTGGCTCTGCGCGTGATTGCTGCTCGCTACAGTGATCCGGCACAGTTCCTGAATCGTCTGCGGGAAATGGGGGAATTCCTGTGTGAGCCAATCAGCCGTATCCAGATTCGCAGTGTAGCTTCTGCCAGAGGTATGGAATTCAGTCGTGTGGCACTGCTGGATTGTCTGGGATCGACCTTTCCAAAAGCCGGTCTGCAGGAGGAAGAGCTTCAACTGGAACGCCGTTTGTTTTTTACTGGGATCACCAGAGCCAAGCATCAGCTGGAGTTTTTTACAAGCAAGCGCTGTGATGTAACACGTCTGGAAATATCTCCATTCATTTATGAGCTGCATGCGCCAAAGGAAGAAGAAGCAAAGGTGGCAGGGGAGCGACCTGTAGCACAGCCGAAAAAGTTGCGAGAGGGTGGCTTGCGTCGCGGTATGCGGATTACACATGCCACGCTTGGAGAAGGCCGCATTATGAAAATCAGCGAAGGCATGATGCAGGTACAGTTTCAAACAGAAAGCAAAACACTGAATATTCACCACTGTATCATGAATGAGCTGATTGATCTGGTATAAAAGAAGTACTGCTTAGCAGCTATGTTGAAAGCTAAAATAGGGAAGTCCTGCAAATGTCGTTGACAGTAACGCAGGTCTTCCCTTTTCTGTACTTTTTACTCCAGATATTCAGAATAAGAATGTATATGCATGTGAGGGTCCTGCTGTTTTGAACAAAGGATTCTGCATATTGTAAAGGAATGGCTGTTTAAGCTTATAAGTAGGCGGTAACATGACCTTTTTTCAGCCTCTGCAGAAGAAAGATATACACTTTCAATGTGATATTTGTTCATGATTTGAGGCATTATAAAACATTCATTTCTTACAGGCAATCATCGATTGTGAAGATGCAGAGAGCTGTTTAGTTATCGTATCCAATAGGAATATGGAAGCTATTGTCAGGAAAGAACAGCCCTTTTTAGGTCAACAGGGTGTTGTATGCAAGAGGAAGCTGACAAAAAAGGGTTGTCAGTTATTACTGAAAGTAAAAAAACCCCATTATTCATGGGGTTATCTGTTATCATGGCGCCTTAAACAGGACTTGAACCTGTGACCTGCCGGTTAACAGCCGGATGCTCTACCAACTGAGCTATTAAGGCATTTCTTAAATGCTTAATTATAATACCATAGGTGTTTTGTTTTTACAAGCTATAAAATCAATTTTCATGCAATTAAAGTCATAAAAAAAGGATGGAAACCGAAAATGATATCTCGGTTTCCAGTAACAGGAAGTCTTAACCCTTCAAGCCTCTGGACTGACGATCCATGTCCTCAATTACAATATCATAGATTTCCCCAAGGGTAGCGCAATATTTTAGCACATCCCAAGGTGCATTTGTATGAAAATGGATTTTGATGAGCTCAGCATCTCCAACAGCAAGCAGGCAATCTCCCTGAAAATTCTCCATGAAATAATCGTGTATGGAATCCTCACATAAATCATTTCCTTCAATCAGCAGCTGTGTGTCATAACGGTATTCCAGCATATGCAAATCTCCTTTCCTAAGCATGATTATATCATATCATAATGAGATGCAAAGCTGTGTAGTTTTTATTTTGAATGCAACAGGTGCTTCAAAATTCTTGGCATTTATGTTTATAATATAATATTTAATGATAAACGATAAAAATATATTGTGAAATATAAAAACTATGCTAGAATGTAATTAGATGGAGGTGTTCCTATGAAACTGAAACAACCTGTAAACTGGAAGCATACGACGTTTCTCTGGATACTGAGATTCATGCTGAGTGGTGTGGCTGTATCCATTGTTTTTCAATGCCTGAAGATAATTGAACTCTTTCAAATGCCGGAGCAAAGTCTGCGGTTTATTCCATGGGAGGTCAACAATGTTGTGACACTGGCTCGTCTATTGGCAGAAAGCGGACTCTTTTCCGGCAGATTTTATGCCGTTTTTGACTCCCTGCTTGCAATTACAAATGCCAGCATATATGCTCTTTTGCTTCTGTGGGGCATACAGGCAGTAAAGGAAGCCGCAAAGACAACACCGTTTTTGACAGATATATTGAAAAAATTAAAGATCAGTATACTGCTGCTGGCAGACTTTCGTTTCCTTTTAGTCTTCCTGGAATTTCTTCTGGCTCTGATATACCAGCCGCCAATTGATTGGTCTAGCCTATTTTTCGATGTTGTTCTTAATTTTTTTGAAAGCCTGATCATGCTGGGAGCATTATGGTGTCTGATACATGTCTGGATGTATGGGGCAGCTTTGCAGCATGAGCTTGATGAAACAATATAAGGGGTCAGGATTATGAGAAAAAATAAGAATAGACTTATGAAGATATTGCTGTACTGTCTCGTCGTATGCGGGATCATCGTAATCAGCTTAAGACTATATACGATTTATACGATCTGCATATCTCCGGACTCCTTTTTCGAGCCTAATCTGCCGCGGGAGGAGCTTATTCTTGTTACTGGAAAAAGTCTGAGCAATGTGCTTATGAGCGTGGAGCTTACCTCAGATAAAGCCGCCGCCCTGCTGGAAGCTATTGTCGGTTTACTTGCAGTGATTATACAAATTGTTATTTTAGCTCTTGCCCTACGCATCTTCCAGAGAAACTCTATTCATCGACCTTTTCAGGTGAATATGATAAACTGGTTACAGGGCTTCGCTATTCTCTATTGTATTCTTCCTATTGTACAGGGACTGTTTATCATCTGCGTTCTGGGTTTGAATCAGGTAAATTTATATCCGAGGCTCATACTGTTTCAATTCCTTGATATCGGGTTACAGGTGTTACCGGGTTTAGCGATTATTGGTATTGCAAAGGTGTTCCGGTATGGATATAGCTTACAAAATGAAGTGGATCAGATTCTCTAGGAGGTGAATTATGGCAATTATATTAAGACTCGATCGTGTCATGGCAGATCGTAAGATATCGCTGAATGAGCTGGCAGATCAGGTAGGCATCTCCAATGTTAATCTTTCAAATTTAAAGCGCGGAAAGGTAAAAGCCATACGGTTTTCAACCCTCGATAAAATATGTGAGGTACTGGATTGCCAGCCAAGTGATATTCTGGAATATCAGCGAACAGAAGAGCAATAAATACAGATATGAAAAAGGAAATCCATCATGTCACCTTCTCAGCATCTGCGAATGTATGTGAATCGCAAATACTGTACCTGATAATGTGGACTTCCCTTTTTATTATTTCGTAGGCAGTCTGTGCATATGCCTGCTTTTATCGTGAGCAAGCAACAGCAGCACCATGCTCACCTCAAACAGTGTCATGAGGATATAAGGAAATTCATTTCCTGCATTATCCGCAGGATTGATGGAAAACAGGTGAATGCAGAGATTCCATGAGAAATGATACGTCATCGAGGATAAAAGATTTCCCTCACTCCACTGAAGCAGATACTCATATACAAAGCTTTCTGCGATACAGCCGATGAAGAAGGAAAGCAGAGGGACCTCTATGCCATTTTGATAGAAATAATAATAATGCCAGAGAAACCAGATGATACCGATACTGACAGGGACATACCATTCCTTTTCCATACGTTCTCTCAAATAAGATCGTAAGTATCCACGCCATCCGATTTCCTCTGCAAAAAATGCCCATACAATGACAATAAACTGCAGATCATAATTCAGAAAATGTCCAGATGAAGAAGAACCTGCGAACAGCCTTGCGAGCAGCATGGGGGCAAGGGAAAACACGCAGGGGAACAGGAGTGCGGTGCCAGATTTCCAGCCTTTGAAATTCTTCTTAAAAAAACTCAGGAGTTGTCTGTTCTTCGATAGAACGAGAAGAGCGGCGATACTGGGAGAGGCTGCTTCCAGTCCGTAAAACAGAAGCTGTAATACAGGAAGCCCGGTATATCGCTGACATAATACAAAAAAGAAGGGCATGAGAAAAGTCAGTAAGAGAAACATGCATATGTCGTTTGTTTTCGTCTTCATCAGCACGCAGCCCTTCATGTTCGAATATCAGTAACTATTTTTAAACAATCTGGAAAATATAAAACTTCAGATACGAGGTTTCTTCCATTGTCCATAGGATAGGATGGTCATGATTCTGCTGTGTAACGGACACCTGCTTCAGGGTGACTCCTGCTTCCTGTGCAGATTCACGCAGCATCTTTTCAAAATTTTCTATTTCCATAAAACGGGAACAGCTGCAGGTAATGAGATAGCCGCCTCTTCCCAACAGCATCATAGCCTGTTTGTTAATGCGTTTATAGCCGCTGTAAGCATGGTCAATCGTTCTTCTGGATTTTGTGAAGGCAGGGGGATCCAGCACAATAATGTCGAACTGTCCCTCTTTACAGGTATCCAGGTATTTGAACACATCCGCTTTCACAAAAGAAATCCTGTTTTCAAGATGATTCAGCTTTGCATTGGCATATGCCTGATCCAATGCAGTCTGCGATACATCGACAGCGACAACCTGACTGGCATTTCCATACGCCGCATTTAATGCAAAGCCACCGGTATGCGAAAAGCAATCCATGACACGTTTTCCATGTGCCATTTCACGAAGCAGAACACGGTTGGCTTTCTGATCCAGAAAATATCCGGTCTTCTGTCCGTTTTCAACATCCACATGAAGCTTTAATCCGTTTTCATCAATGATGGTTGTGGTTGGCAGCTTCATCTGCTTCCAGTATCCCTTTTCCAGAGGCAGACCTTCCTTGGCACGCACCTTGATATCATTGCGTTCGTAAATTCCTTTTACATCCTGTCCGTCTTCTCTTAGTACTTCCAGCAGCACCTCATACAGCATATCCTTTCGCTGTTCCAGTCCATAGGAGCTGATCTGTGATACCAGAATATCATTATAGCGATCCACTGTAAGACCGGGAAGCTGATCGGCTTCTCCGAAAATCAGGCGGCAGTTGGTTATATTCTTACTTTCCAGTGTTTTGCGAAACGCATATGCAAATTGGATTCTTTCTTTGAAAAATGCTCTGTCAAATGTATCTGCTGTATCCTTTGACAGTATTCTTACAGTGATATGACTGTTTCTGGACAGAAAGCCGGTTCCAAGATAGCGATCCTTGGTTGTTACGATGTCAACAAGTGCACCGTTTTCTATTTCCTCAGCAAGCTTAACAACATTATTCTTATACATCCACATCTGTCCGTTGTCCAGCCACTTTTCTCCTTCTTCGCTTATTGTAATCTTTGGATAATTTCTATTCATATAAATACCTCACTATTTCAATTCCCCTGTATTATATCATACATTCCGTTTCTGCTGTATGCTAAGCTGGCAGGTATTACCGTGTATGGTCATTTTCTGTTTAAAAAGCCAGAGAGACATTAGAGGTTTCTGTATCATAAGATAACAGCATCCTCTTGTATGCTTTATTTGAAGGGAAAAGGATATAATCCTTGCAATAGAAAGGTAAAAACATTTAATCATGCTCGTTATGGATAAAACCATTTTTTATATAACGATCCTTGTTCTGCTTTTTGCAATACACAAAATAACTGCTTACAATGAAAAATATCTGCGCAAGGGTCATTGCAATACCGGTTCTTAAAATGTTGGATGGATGAAACATACTGCATAGTACAATACCGGTCACAAGCAGCCCCACGTATGCAACATAATCCTTTAAGACAATCTTTCTTTTCATGAGCAAATAGTAGAAAATACATATGATAAATAAATCCATCAGACCGAATGAAGCTTTTACATCATACAGCAGCATATATATTTGTGAACATATTAAAATCACAGCGCATATAAATTTTTGATAGACATTTTTCATGCACAACTCCCTCGCTTTTCACTCATTCATATCGTATTCAGGTAATTATAAGGATACTTCTTTGTGTATCTTTATTATAGCATAGCTATGATAGGGTATAGAAGGCAAATAAGCTTCACTTTTATTTGATTGAGATAGATAATTCATGACAGCTTAAAGGTATTATTAACGCTTAGAAAAATATGCAAATTTATGCGTGATATAGGGTACATTGATGATGCTGCCAATAGAGATGCTTAAATCAAGTTTTATAACGCTTAATCGAACGAAAGAAAGGTTAAATTTATGGGCTTGGTAAACACACTTTCAGGACTTCTGACTAAAAATAAAGATACTGAAATTTCAAAACCATCGTCAAAAACTCGTCAATCGTGTTATAAGCAGTAAAAAAGCCCTTGTTTAGGGCTTTATCTGTCTATTGGTGCCGCATGCGTTACATGCACGAACCATACATAGTATTTTTTATATTTCTGACTCTTTTGTATCTTCCTATACTCTTTTCTAATCCCTAGTTTTACCGACATGAATACTATACCATGTTTCGTGTCAATTTACCATACTTTTTTCGAAATAGTCACTTTTTCTCGTTATCATTCTCATGATATTCGATTTTAATGATTTCTTTTTTACTTAAATCAACGCACATTGCTAATATAGTCTGTTCGACAAATCCTCGTTTTTCACAGTCAGTCAGCTCATTCCAATTATGACCATTTACGATCTTTATTTTTCCGAATCTTGCTTTCTCTTTATTTAATTTTAAATTGATGGATCTTACGACAGTATCATATGCTTCATCCGATAGAAAATCTTCTGCATATTGTCTGGAGACCGTTTTAAGCTTACGCTGCAGTCTATTAATATCTCTTAGAATATCTTCTGCTTCTCTTGTATAATCTGCCTTATCTGTATGCGTGATCATATTATGTATTGCCTGATGACAAATCACATCCTGATTGATCCTCTGGTTGCACTTTTTACAATAATAGTAATAATATTTTTTATTCCTCTTATATGTTGGAATACCACCTAAAATATTTCCGCAGTTTTTACACGTTATTTTATTTCTATAATAAAATTTATTTTGTTCTTTACCGTATGCAACGCTTCTTTTTCCGACTACCTTTCTAGCCTCCATTGCATCCTCTTCACTGACAATCGCTTGCATGATTTCAGGGAAGACATAGCCTTTATAGGTAAATTCACCATAATATCCATTTTCAAAAATGATTCTTTTCATTCGGTCAGTGCGTAATTTGTAATCATATGTCTCCTTAATCTTTATTCGTATATCAGACAACGGATAGCCGGCTTTGGCATACATGAATATGCTTTCTATGATAGGGGCCGTCTCCTCATTGATGGTTAGATATTTTTCTTTATCTTTAGAATAACCAAGAAGGACCCCACTTTTCGGATATTTTCCTTCCATTGCCATCTGCAACAGACCGTCATTTGTTCTCTCGACAATCGTTTCTCTTTCCCATTGGGCAAAGATAGCAAGAATGCCGACGACTAGTTTTCCATTCGCTGTAGTGATATCCAAGTTATCCATAACTGCTACAAGGTTTACATCATTATTTGTAAACATATTCAGAAGTTCATATGTATCGATCACATTCCTGGTCAAGCGATCGAGTTTGTAAATGATGATCTCATCGAGCTTTCGATCCCTGACATCCTGCAGCAATTGTTTGATGCTAGGACGCTCAAGTGTCGAAGCAGAATGTCCTTCATCTATATACATAACCACCTCAGTATAATCATCATTAAATAAATGCATATAGTCCTGGCATTTATTTTTTTGATTATCTATGGAGTAGCCGAGCGTCTGTTCTCTAGTGGATACACGACAATATATGCCGATCCGCTTTTTCTTTTTTACCTCTTTACTTTCTATACCTAATTTATCATAAATGTCGGCTCTCCAGAAATTGCCGGTCCTCTGTCTGACAACACTTGTGAAAGTCATATGTTCCATCTTGCGTAGATAAGCACCTTGAGCCTTGACCGTAATGCGATCTAGGATAGAAATGACTCTTATTTTCATACGGAACGATATGTCGAGAATGTCCTGCACAGTTGCAGGATCCGACGATAGCTCATCCGCACGTAAAACGATTAGATCATCCGGGCAGAAGCTGTGGATCATCGCAATAAGAATATAGGGTAGGTATTCTCCTTCTGTATAAAACATACATTATGTGTTTGATAATTATTCATTTGCAGATAAGATTGCAGCTTAGTTTTTCTAATGTATCCTCCATGACAACGATGGCTTTTCTATTTTGGTTATCTGTTCCCATCATGAAATTTCCTTTTAATTCTGTCTTTCTAATAATCCCTGCATTTAGCATTTTGTTTATGTTCCTCCTTTTTAGGATAAAAGAGACAGAAAAAAAGAGATGCCCTCATCATATCAATGATAGGTATCTCTTTCTGTCGATAAACGCTTAGATTAGATAAGAATATAAGCAACTATATTATATTCATAGAAAGATATTTTTTCAATATTTGCTTGTAATGATTTTATGTGAAATTATGTGAAAAAGATTACGAAATAAAGAGGCTTTTATAACCGCTTTGGATGATTTTCTCAGTTTGTTCTTCCTTGAACGAAAACATATTGATAACGTATGTTATTTTTTCATCTTCATAAATATTATAATAATCTCTGGGAATGATGACCTTTTTCAATTTTATACACACTGACGACACATTAAAGTAATTCGTGCCTCATTTCCTATTATATCAATGATATTCATATAGGTCCTTTAGGTCCTTCATCCTGGTAGCTGTCCATGAGTTTATATGTTTCCTCTATATGTAAAGGCACCTATAAGATATCGTTTTTTTTTCCAAGAAAATTGTAAGTTTTCATATGAAAACTATTTAAATAAATGTTGGTTCTTCCTTTAATTAGCAAAAAGACCACACAAAGGTGGTCAAGTGCCGCAAAAAATACTGCCTAGGTATTCCTTCTTTTTAAATAGGCGGCAACATAATCATTATATAGTTTATACGAACATTTGTAAATACGTTATGAATATTTTTATCATTATTACGTAAGAAAATAAAAATCCGGTTCTACCCGGACTTCGACAAAAATGATGGCTGCTCCCTGTTTAATACCTAGGCAATATTCAACAGACCTTGAATATTCTATCATATATTTCTTAAATTTCAAGTATTTTATTTTATCTACACTTTTTTGTTATTTAACATATATTATATTGAGTGATAGTTATTACTTACACCTCAATTTCTAAATCTTGAAAAGAGCTGCTCATAGTAGTTCTTTTCTTTATAAGTATTATCCTGTTTCAGACAAATAAGACAAAACAAATTGAATACTTTAAAATCAATTCACTAAGCAAAGAAAGCCTACAACCATGCTGATTTCAGCAAGTATCCCAAATAAAATGTTACTATTCACCGATAGAATAAAAGTCGTCAAGTGGAAAACACAAATAAACAAAAAATAATAGAGTTTAAAAAGGTTTCTAACAACGTTTATGATATTGAGATATAAAAGAATCTATAGAATGTAAAATGAGTTCACAGCGTCCTATAGAGCTCTCATAATTGATAAATATCCTGTGATCTTCACTTTCTTATAGATATAATATAATAGTTATCCACCGTATTTGTATAAAATCGTATGTGATAATACCTTTAAGAAAAAAGGGTGATACTGCATATGATGATAAGTGATAGAATAGCATTGAAAAAGATATTACAGCATAAGGAGCATTTTGATAATAAACTGATTGGAATAGTTGAGCATCTTGATATTTTAAATCTTTCACCAGCAGAGGTCTTTAACCCTTTTGAAGAATATCCATTTCTTCGATTGTCCGTATCTTTCTGTCCATGATCGTGCTCATCATATCCGAGATGGTAATCGATCTCACCCTTGAGTATACCTTCAAACATGGGACCAAAGATATCCTTCAATGCGACCTGCATATCAGCAACAGATTTAGGTTTATATGTATCGATGATAGATTCAGCTAAAGCAACTGCTTTAGGATCACGATTGATTTTTGTCATTGTCGTTACCTTCCATTTCTTTCAGTTTATGAATATATCATATCTCATTGACATAAAACAAGTGTGCTCATTAGATATCGTACGCTTATCTAATTTACACACTTTATTTTGGATATCTTAATTATCGTAGGGATAAGTTACCCCTCTAAATTATCAGAGGGTCAAGACGAAGGTTAGCTCTATATTTTGATAGGGTCAATCTTTTTGTTCATTTATAAAAAAACCTTTCGTTGTATGATGTAATTGTCAAATAACATATCCAACACATAATTTCATATCGCCCACAAAAGTACAGGAGATATTTGATCTATATGTACGGATACCCAAAAGCACTTTGCCAGAAATCATCTGTATTGATGAGGTTTATGCAATGAAGGATAACTACAGTAAGTATGTCTGTATTCTTCTAGATTTTAAAACTCATGAAATGGTAGATATGTTGCCCGATAGAAAAAATATTCTCTTTTGAATTACTTTGATAAAATCTCTGATCAAGAGAGGAACAATGTTAGATATATCATTATGGACATGTATAGTGTTTATCGTGATATTGTCCATATAAAATTCAAAAATGCGTCTATCGCTGTTGATTCTTTTCATGTAATGAAAAATATCAATGCCGCTTTAGACAAGGTCAGAATTCGCATCATGAAAGGGAAGAAGTCTGATTCTGTTGATTACTATTTACTTAAAAAATTCCATTGGCTGTTACTCGCTGGAGAAGTGAGAGAAAATAAACGTAGATATAATAAGCGATTGCGCATATATATCAATTATCCCCAGTTGCTTGATCTAATCTTAGATATTTCAAGTGAACTTAAGGAGACGTATTTATTCAAAGACTCCTATGCAGTTTTTAACATGACCAGTGATCACAAGAATGCAGATGAAAAGATTTCAGATTAATGAATATGAACAAGGACTGTAAAATACCTGAAATGGTTGAAATCCTCCATATGTTGAATAACTGGCATGACGAAATCATTCATTCTTTTATAGTGGTTGATGGCAGACATCTATCCAACGGCATTCGAGACATAATCTTCTGGGATTTTCATGTCTCTGATATTTCTCTTGCAGAAACAACCGTGCCTTTTTTACATAGACAGAGCATGATTCGGATAGCATAATCTGTTGTTACATTAAGTTGCATCGTATGGTGCTCCCCTCCTTTTTATCGTTAAATTAAGATGGATAAGATAGTCTTTGTTTTAAAAATAAATATCCTAAAATGGGACAAAAAGTATACTTTTTGTATCTTTTTTTGTTTTTTATTCTTTATACCTCTCTATCCAGCGAGAAAAGGTCGTATGATTCGTGCCAAGCAGCTTAGCAGCTTCTCTCTTACTGACCTTTCCGGTATTCCATAAGCTATATATTTCTTCAAAGTTATCCGGTGGTGTTATTTGTGGTCTCCCAAATTTCACACCTTTTTCTTTTGCCAGTTGGATTCCCTCGACTTGTCGCTGCTTTATGTTTTCTCATTCAATTTGTGCCACATAAGATAGTATCTGTAATACCAAATCGGCAATAAATTTTCCAGTCAATCCGTTGACCTGATGTCTGGTATCTAATAATGGGAAATCCAGTACAACAATTTCTATATCCTTTTCTTTTGTTAGAAAATGCCACTGCTCAATAATTTCTTCGTAATCTCGTCCCAAACGATCAATAGACTTAATATAGAGTTCATCATTGGCTTTTAGCTTTTTAATCAGCCTTTTATATTCTTTTCTATCAAAGTCCTTTCCCGACTTCCTGTCAAAAAATAAATTCTTTTTTTCAATTCCACTTTCAATCAAAGCAACCACTTGTCTGTCAATATTTTGGTCTTTGCTTGATACACGCACATATCCGTATTTCTCCATATAGGCCTCCTGTAAAATAAAATGTCAACTAACATTATACAAATCACAAGAAGTTCTGGAAAAGTCATAAGTATCAAGTACAAAAAAGAACGATAAAAAAAGCACATGAAGACATACGTTCATATATCCTCATGCACTTATGTATTTATCCTACAATCTTCCAGTTGCTATCCTTGTGGAGTACAAGCTCATACTGCGGTACTTGTATGGAATATCATTAGACTTCTATTATAAACGCGTATATTCTGTTTATGAACCAGCAGGATAGTAGCCTTATGTGAGTAAGGAAATGGATATTCGGTCATGCGCAAAGATAGGAATGTGACTATATACTGAATTTAATATTTATCAAAAAGCAGCACTAGTCAAGGTTTCTATGGAGGATGTTGTTATGCAATTTCTTGAAAAGGATAAGTTCATATTCTCGTACAGTTATACTATATTTTCATTGATTTTCTTTGAAATATCCATTAGCAACATCAACTGAACTGCGGTGTAATAATTACCGTAATTAGGTTCTGAAAATGTGGTGTTTTCCATAATCTAATTATACTAAAAAACCAGAGTTTATTCATTACGAATTTCTCTGTTTTTTTTATGGGCTGCTTTCTTATGCGTTACAGCCTCTTTTACCCCATTGTCTAAGCTATATGAAAGAGTGATTTTAGAGTAATGCTGGTGTAAGTTAGCTGAGTATCCTCATTTCATGTATCCTTTGCAGTGAAATATCCAGATACTTTTTATCTTTTTTAATTCCTATGAATGAGCGACTAGTACCACTGAAAGGGTCAAAGATCACATCTCCTTCTTCAGAAGAATTGAGCACTAGGTCCTCTATGATCGCTTGTGGCTTCACTGTTGGATGACCATATAACATCTTATCTTTTTTATTCATAGGTATGATCCAGTATGTGTGACCTCTTTGATATGTAGTATGTAATTGTGCGAATTTCCGAAAATACAAACAATACTCTTTATCGTTAGATGATTTCTACCACACCCCGGAATCGGGTTCGTTTTGATCCATACTAAGATATCATAAGTACAACCGTGCTCTTTCACGAAGAAATCAAGATAGGGGATGATCTGTCGGCGATTGCACCATATATAAACATTAATTGTCTTCAGCACCCGAAGAAAGTCATCCAATATGGATATCTCTATTCCTGAAGTAAGATCATCCGCAGATAGCTCTTTTATCACAGAATGATAACTTTTTCCGATATCATTTCTCATACAAGATGTATATTTTGTATCGATGTCATAAGGTGGATCTGTGATGATCAGATCCACACTTTTATCAGGTAGCTTCTTAATCTCCACGTAGGTATTCCCCAAGATCAATCTCATATCTTCCATTTCGATCACTTCCTTTACGGATATGCATTATAGCTCTTATCTGTCAGAAAGTGCAGTATTGTTATTTCGCCTGTTTACTGTATGATAGACTCCTGATTATGTATATGTCATTCTCGGATAAAATGGAAGATTATTACGATATAGCTACTTCGTTATCTAGCACAAAAAGAACAAGGTCCTTTCCTTCTGCTGTGATAATAAAGAAAGCTATGTGTTCATTTATGACCACATATTGTGTTTCAGCGTTTTATTCTATCGGGTAATAGTAACATAAAAAGCTATTTGTGGTTTGTATGTATATATATTTTTTCACTATCAGTTGCATTTTGACAGTATATGTTTATATTAGAACTAATCAAATAGGAAATCTCGTCATGGTATTTGGTGAGTATATAATTGGTAACTTGACGTTTACTTTTGACATTTTCTAGAATACCTCCTCCAATTTGGACTGTGTCTATTAGGAATCCAGCTTTATGTAAAGTAACTAAATTTGTTAGATTCTTTATAAGAACCATAATTCTTAAGGAGGACCTATGATTCTTTTGATTGTTTACGTATGCAACAGCTTGTTCAATCGAAAAGATTTTCAAACTAATATGTGGAGGTGTAGAAAGTTGATATATTTGACACAAGTATTTATTTTTTGCTAACTGATTATTTATAATATAAATAGTATTGATGTTAAATTTTTTTAACCAAAATAAAATTATCTGTGTATGTAAAAGTCTATCATCAATCCGAACAAGTTTAATCTCTTTCATACATTTTCTCTCCTCATTTGCATAATATATTTCATGTAATAATTAAGATATTTAAGAAAACTTCGATCTGCTTCAGAAATACTTGGATTTAAATCGAATTCTTTTTTTATCTTTTCTAAACGATACATTAATGTGTTTTTATGAATATATAATTCTTTACTTGATCGCACAATATTAAAATTATTATGTATTAATGCATTTGTTGTCTCAATGAATTCAAAAATTTTTTCATCATCTTCATATATATAGTTTCTAAAAATATTATCCAATATTTCAAATGGAAAATTGGATAAAAAATAATCATCAATATAATCCTTGAAGAATATAAATCCACTTTTTATCTTATGAGTGTGTATATAATCTCGTAACCAAGTTAAGTTTTTATAAGATTCTTTAATGGTATCATATGTTTTAGAGGTATAGCCAATAAGAATAGTTCCTTCAAAAGAAGTTATATCATAAATATGTTTTATAAATTCTTTAGAATACTCGTTTTCACTTTCTTTTGCTTTAGTCATATCCTTAAGAATAATTACACAGTCATCTTTTAAAATCGTAATATCTTCAGATGAATCATAAAAAAAATCCATATTTCTTAAATTTTTAATGTTAGGCTGTACAGGAATTAATATAAACATTCGGCGAGGTATATTGATCGAACGTTGGCTTTGTTCATATAAATTTTTAATTTTTTGTATGTTATTGACATCATTAAGTAATACATCAAAAAGCTTCTCATTGATATTTAATATCTGCTCTTCTTCAATTTGAATTTGATCATATTTTAAACGGATTTCAATACTCATTTTCAAGGCTAAAGCAATAGGAAAAAGAGCATCATCTTTTCCAGAAACTTCAATGCATCCCGCTAGTTTGCTGTTTTTATATATTTTTGATAGAACACTATTATGTCCATTTTCTTTGATAGCCGTCGTAGGAGTATTACTATATAAAAATGCCAATATCTCAGAGGACAATCGTCTTTCTGTGTTCTTCAAAGTATTGCCAATCAAAACGCCTTTATGATTGTAAATAAAAACTTGATAATCTGGAATCTCACTTAATGTATTTATAAATTCCTCTACTATATCCTTATTTATCATGTGACTATCATAAAACAATTAGTGTTTTATATCAAGTGAAAAAAACGATGTTACAAAAGTCTGTACTATATATCCAAAAAAAAGATGAAAATTTTGGATTCTATGCCCATTTAAATAAGTTAAGCGTTTTCATATAATGAATATGTAATTAGAAAGGAGTAAATGATGGCAGTAAAAATTATAATTATGACCCATGGTCAAGCAGGAGAAGCTTTATATGAGAGTGCAAAGATGCTTATAGGAGAACAGCAAGATATCCAATGTTTCTCATTATTACCCGGCATGTCTATGGAGGAATTAATGAATAAGGTAAAAGTAGCAATTCGAAACAATCCAGGTCCAACTTTATTTTTAGTCGATTTATACGGAGGAACACCGTCGAATGTAGGATTTGCATTAACTGGCAATTATCATGCTAGGTGTGTGAGTGGTATTAATATGGGAATGTTAATTGAAGTACTTATCAAAAGAGAGGCAAATATGCAAATCTCATTGGAGGAATTGCAGCAAGCTGCAGTTTTAGCAGGTAAAGAATCCTGCAAAGGATATCAATATATACAAGAGGAGGAGAAAAAATGACAGCGCAGATTGTACATGCACGAATTGATTATCGTTTGATTCATGGTCAAGTGATTACAAAATGGTTAAAGCAGTGTGGAGCGGATCGGATTATTATAATTGATGATAATTTATCGAAAGATAAATTTATGGGACAGATTTATAAAATGGCCGCCCCCACAGGGATTCAAGTAGATATTGTGTCCGTGGCACAAGCAAAAAATTTATGGCTGCCTAATAAAACGGTGAAAGGGAGAATTTTTCTTTTATTTAAATCCATTGAGATGGCAATAGCTGCAATTGGAGATGGATTGCGATTAAATAGTCTTCAATTGGGAGGGTATGAGCAGAAGGATGATAGAAAAAATGTTCATTATGGGATATATATGAGTACATCGGATGGAGAAAAATTAAAGGGTATTGCAGAAACAGGAGTAAGAATATATTTTCAAACGATTCCAGGGGAAGAGATAGAGGAATTGGATAAAATTTTAAAAAAATTAAATTGATATTAAAATCTAAAAAAATATATTCTTTGTTAATTTTCTAAACTAAATCAAGTATAGTTTGCATTTTAATGTGAATATATATTTAGGAGGTTAGAACAAAAAAAGAAAATTAGGCTAAAATTATGATAGGAAAACATTTAAAATATTCCCATCTGTAAAGAAGATGCGCACCTGTATATCAGCTAACATTAGGTAAAGGTGAAACTGCTAACAGAATGCGTAATAATAAGAAATATTGTATACAATAGTAGTGTTGGTTATATCTTGATTGATATTTGTGCCGCAAGTGAGAGCGGCAGAAGGGAGATTAAAATGACTATTTTACAAGCATTGATTATCGGATTATTGTATTGGATTTCACAAGCAAAAGTATGGTATGGATTTTCTATTATGCGCATGCCATTATCAATTGCACCGTTTATAGGGTTAATATTCAATGATATGGAAACTGCTTTGCAAGTTGGAGCTACACTACAGATGATATACATAGGCTCTATTGCACCAGGAGGAAATCCACCAGCAGATGAAGGACTGGCATCCTGTATCGCTATTCCAATCGCTATTACCTCCAATATTGACCCAACAGTAGCTATTTCATTGGCTATTCCTTTAGGATTATTAGGAGTTGTTCTTGAAAATGTTAGAAAAACCTTAAATTCAGGTTTTGTTCATATGGCAGATCGCTATGCAGTTAAAGGAAATGTGAAAGGAATTCAGCTATGTGCAACAGTATACCCAATCTTATTAGCTTTTCCTATGAGATTTTTACCTGTATTTATTGCTTGTTTATTTGGTCCTGAAGCAATACAAACATTTGTCAATTCACTTCCAATTTGGGCAACAAATGGGCTTTCTGTTGCAGGAAATATTTTACCAGCTTTAGGTTTTGCAATAACCATGATTGTTATTGGTAAGAAACAGTATATCCCTATGTTTATTTCAGGCTTTTTCCTTGTCGCTTATTCTGGTCTCAGTACAATTGGCGTATCTATCTTTGGGGCATGCCTAGTCCTAATGCTTATGCAAATGAAGAAAACAAATAATGTAATTGTAGAAGAAAGTGAAGGTCTTGAATAATGGAAAAGTATATTACAAATCAGGTAGTTACAAAAAAAGATATTATACGTTCATATATCTTATGGCATGCTTTTTCAGAAACATCTTTGAATTTTGAGCGTTTACAAGCATTAGCTTATTGTAATTCAATGATTGGAATTTTGAAAAAGTTATACCCTAAAAAAGAAGACTTATCTGTGGCGTTACAAAGACACTTAGTCATGTATAATACCCAGGCAAACTGGGGAGCTGTCATTAATGGGATAACGATTGCTCTAGAGGAACAAATTGCATTATCAAATGACGAGCAAACGAAAAACAGTAGTATGGAGTTTATTACTGGTTTTAAGTCTGGATTGATGGGACCGCTTGCAGGAATTGGTGACTCTTTAGATTTTGGTACACTTCGACCAATTGTTATAGGTATTTGTGTTCCTTTCGTTATGAGTGGTTCTGTTCTTGCTTCATTCATTCCATTGATTTATCAAGTAGTATATATGTTCTTCTGTGGTAAAATTTTAATCAATATTGGATATGAAAAAGGCCGTGATTCAATAATGAATATTCTACAGTCAGGTAAAATACATAAAATCATTGATGGTTTTGGAATGTTCGGATTATTCATGATGGGAGCTTTATCTGCAACTTATGTTAAAATCACAACACCATTGATAATTACTACGAATGGAGGTAACTCAATTAATATACAACAGACATTAGATAGTATCATTCCTTGTTTCTTGCCAATTCTTGCAGTATTTGCAATTTATTTCTATATTAAAAAATTTGGACCTCATTATTTAAGAATTCTTTTAACAGTGGTGATCCTTTCACTTGCTTTATCTTTCTTTGGTGTCTTATAGGAGCGGTATATGAGAAAAATTTTAATTACACCTCGCCCTTTTTATGAGCAAGGAAAAAATGAAATAACCTACTTGAAATCTTTGGGATATGAAGTGATTGTAAATGATACTGGAAATAGATACTCCAAAACAGACTTATTAAATTTAGTTGGTGATGTAGATGCAATTTTAACTGGAAATGATCTGATTGATCGAGAAGTGATTTTGAAAGCAAAAAAGTTAAAAATAATTTCAAAATATGGTGTTGGCTTAGATAATATTGATGTGAAGTTTGCTGAAGAGAAAAATATCAAAGTTTGTAAAGCTTTGAATGCAAACTCTGTATCTGTTGCAGAAACAACAATGATGATGATTTTAACAAGTTTGAGAAAATATTATCAGTTATGTCAAAATTCAAAAAACCATATAGAAAAAAGAATTCTAGGTAGTGAGGCTGAAGGAAAAGTGCTCGCCATTATTGGGTTAGGAAGCATAGGGAAAAAGGTAGCAAAATATGCTAATGCATTGGGAATGAGAATATGCGGATATGATCCTTTCGTTCAAAAAGAAAGTTTAAAAAATTATATTGAGTTAAACACATTTGAAGAGGTGATTTCTAAAGCAGATATTATTTCACTACATTTGCCCTTACTTGAAACAACAAAAAAAATCATAAGTAAAGATGTAATTTCTAAAATGAGAACTGGAGCAATTATTGTAAATACAGCAAGAGGAGGGCTAATAGATGAAGATGCTCTTTATGAAAATCTACTTTCTGGACATTTAGGATTTGTTTCAGAGGATATAGAATTAAAAGAACGTTCTGATGAGTTGATAACTTTACCCACATACAATATAACACCTCATTCTGCTAGTTTTACCAAAGAAGCAGATCAAAAAACGATGCAAATAGCAATTGGGAATATTTTAAGAGGATTGGAGGAATAAAAAATGGAGATTAAAGGTATAATTACTGCAATGGTTACTCCTTTTTATGAAAATGAGGATTTAGACATAGAATCAGCAAAAAAAATGACAAATTGGTTAATTGAGAAAGGAGTAAATGGCTTATTTATTGCAGGTACAAATGGAGAATTTCATTTACTAACTGATAATGAAAGAGTTTCTTTGACAAAAGCAGTTGTTGAGGCTGCAGCAGGAAGAGTGCCTGTCATTGCTGGAGCAGGCAGTTGCGGTACTATTCATACGATTGAATTAAGTAAGAAATTAGTTGATGCTGGTGCTGATGCACTATCATTGGTAACTCCATACTATTTAGTTCCAAGTCAAGAGGATTTATATATTCATTTTAAAACAATAGCAGAAAATGTAGATATTCCGTTCTTGTTATACAATATACCCGGACAGACTGGTTGTAAAATTAAACCGAAGACTGCTTATAATTTAGCAGACATTGAAAATATTATTGGAATTAAAGATAGTGGTGGAGACTTTGATACTCAATTAGAATATATTAAGATTTCTAAGGAAAAAGATTTTATTGTTTTAAATGGATCAGATTCATTAATGTTGAAATCATTTATTGCCGGTTCAAAAGGCAGTGTAGCGGCAACATCGAATATCATTCCAGAAATTGAAGTAAAATTGTATGAAGAATTTCTAAAGGGGAACCTAGATGCTGCACAGGTACAAAGGGATTTAATGGACCCATTGAGATTGGTCTTAAAAAAATGTGTGGCGCCTTCTGTTATGAAGCAAACATTAAATATGATGGGTATACATGCTGGAATTACAAGAAAACCTGTTCAAATGCCTAATGAACATGTGGTCGCATCAATAAAAGAAATGTTAGATCAATACAACATTCCATGTCATGGTTCATGGTAATGTTCCTTAGATGGAATATGAAGAATTAGGTGTAAGTAATAATCGACAGAATTAGGTATGTAACATGCCTAATCATCATCTATTTATGTATTACCAGTATCCCCAATTCATTAAGTGATATACTGATCTTGTGACAATAAAAGCAGGAAGAAAAACAACCTGCTTACTATAAAATTGAAGTAGAAAGAATAAATTTCATAAGGAAGAGAATCAACTATAAATTCAACATTTGATGATAGAGAGCTAGGGTGTATAATTATTTCGGATCTCTAAATTAACATAGGGTTCTGAAAAAAAACGCTCTAAATAAACGTTGGTTTTTATGATGATTGAGGTGTGCTCTAAAGTATAATAGGGTTTCAAAAAGGCAGTGGAAATGTCAGAGTATGAACATGCACTGCCTTTTATAGTGTCAAATAACATCTTGTGAGAAAGACTATTTTTTATATTTACCTCGCTTATGCCCCTTCATTTTTAATGGTATATCGATACCAGCCATATTAGGAATCGCATCCTTGTTCATACAGTACATACAGCGATTTCTGAATCTGGCAAAATTGGCATATCCATTTCCTGTTTTCTTGATCAATTTAACAATGGAGTTTCTTGATTCCATAATGCCGTTGGATAGACGTCTGCCATCAACCACTATAAAAGAATGAATGATTTCGTCATGCCAGTTTTTCAACATATGGAGGATTTCAACCATTTCAGGTATTTTACAGTCCTTGTTCATATTCATTAATCTGAAATCTTTTCATCTGCATTCTTGTGATCACTGGTCATGTTAAAAACTGCATAGGAGTCTTTGAATAAATACGTCTCCTTAAGTTCACTTGAAATATCTAAGATTAGATCAAGCAACTGGGGATAATTGATATATATGCGCAATCGCTTATTATATCTACGTTTATTTTCTCTCACTTCTCCAGCGAGTAACAGCCAATGGAATTTTTTAAGTAAATAGTAATCAACAGAATCAGACTTCTTCCCTTTCATGATGCGAATTCTGACCTTGTCTAAAGCGGCATTGATATTTTTCATTACATGAAAAGAATCAACAGCGATAGATGCATTTTTGAATTTTATATGGACAATATCACGATAAACACTATAACATACTTACTGTGGTTATCCTTCATTGCATAAACCTCATCAATACAGATGATTTCTGGCAAAGTGCTTTTGGGTATCCGTACATATAGATCAAATATCTCCTGTACTTTTGTGGGCGATATGATATTATGTCTGGCTACACTGGCAAAAGTTGCATTAGATTCCTTAAGCTCCTGTAAAGTATTGATAATAGTTAAATTACTTAAAGAGTGACCAGGAGGTACAAAAGGGTTATCCTCATAAAAAGTTTTCCCACACTGATTACAGACAAGACGTCTTGCATGGTATTCGATCACACACTTTTTATGATTTAATGCGGAGTGCTTAATACGTTTGATTTTGTATTCTTTTATGCGTGAAGCAGGTGTACCACAAATAGGGCAATTACAGGGAAATGGCTTTAAGGTAAGCTGGATAATGAGAATATCATTCTCAATACGTGAGGAGACATCTAAAGTTGATTCTTGAGGAAGATTGAGTAAATCTGTTATAATGTCCATAGTGGAAAACCACTCCTTTCGTTGGATATGTTATTTGACAATTACATCATACAGCGAAAGTTTTTTTTATAAATGAACAAAAAGATTGACCCTATCTAATTTAGAGCTAACCTTCGTCTTGACCCTCTGATAATTTAGAGGGGTAACTTATCCCTATGATAATTTAGATATCCATTATTTCTAGCTTTCTCTTTTTGTAGGCATACAATTTAGAATAAAGCCGAAAGAGAAGGAATGATGTGACTGCTTTATAAACCTTTTAGTTAGTATAAAAGAAACGTCATTCTCTCTATTCTTGTATATGAATGCGCTTATATCTAAAATGACGATTATTCATGATTCTGTCAGTATGTACAACGAGACTATATTGAACAAGAAATAGGTAGTGAAGTATGTGCCGTTTATGAAGCAACAGGGGTATATACTCGTCCACTTCAAAGGTTTCTTGAAAGGACTGTTCGACAAATCCTCGTTTTTCTCCGTCAGTCAGCTCATTCCAGTTATGACCATTTACGATCTTTATTTTTCCAAGCCGAGCGTCTGTTTTCTAGTGGATACACGACAATATATGCTGATCCGCTTTTTCTTTTTTATCTCTTTACTTTCTATACCTAATTTATCATAAATGTCGGCTCTCTAGAAATAGCCGGTCCTCTGTCTGACAACACTTGTGAAAGTCATATGTTCCATCTTGCGTAGATAAGCACCTTGAGCCTTGACCGTAATGCGATCTAGGATAGAAATGACTCTTATTTTCATACGGAACGATATGTCGAGAATGTCCTGCACAGTTGCAGGATCCGACGATAGCTCATCCGCACGTAAAACGATTAGATCATCCGGGCAGAAGCTGTGGATCATCGCAATAAGAATATAGGGTAGGTATTCTCCTTCTGTATAAAACATACATTATGTGTTTGATAATTATTCATTTGCAGATAAGATTGCAGCTTAGTTTTTCTAATGTATCCTCCATGACAACGATGGCTTTTCTATTTTGGTTATCTGTTCCCATCATGAAATTTCCTTTTAATTCTGTCTTTCTAATAATCCCTGCATTTAGCATTTTGTTTATGTTCCTCCTTTTGGATAAAAGAGACAGAAAAAAAGAGATGCCCTCATCATATCGATGATAGGTATCTCTTTCTGTCGATAAACGCTTAGATCAGATAAGAATATAAGAAACTATATTATATTCATAGAAAAATATTTTTTCAATATCTACCTGTAATAATTTTATGTGAAATTATGTGAGGTATTCAAAATTAAAGTCCGTTCGCTGTTTTATCATATATTTTTTATCAAATTTCCAGTGCTTTATTTTATCTGCACTTTTTTTGTGATCATACATATATTATATTGAGTGATAGTTATTACTCACACCTCAATTTCTTAATTCTTGAAAAGAGCTGCTCATGGTAGCTCTTTTCTTTATAAGCATTATCCTATTTCAAACAGATTATCCTGCTTCAAATAGAAAAGACAATCAAAAAAATAGTGAATAATACGTGATTACATAGTCATACTATTCTTGTAGTGTTACTTCACTACAAGAAGTTTCTTCATCTAATCACATTAGTTTTTCATTTGTTTATCATATTTTAAAAGCCGGCATATAGCCGGCTTTTATCCCATTGTCAATGTATAAGCTATGAAAGTGTGACTTTGGAATAATGCTGGAGTACATTAACTGAATAGTCTCATTTCATGTATCCTCTGTTGTGAAATATTCAGATACTTTTTCTCTTTTTCGATCCCTATGAAAGAGCGATGATATTTAACCGCAGCTGCTCCTGTTGTACCGGAACCACTGAAAGGATCCAAAATCACATCACCTTCTTCAGAAGAGTTGAGCACTAGGTCCTCTATGATTGCTTGTGGTTTTACAGTTGGATGGCCATATAGCGTCTTATCTTTTTTATTCGTAGGTGTGATCCAGTATGTGTGACCTCTTTGGTATGTAGTATGTAATCGTGCGGATTTCCGAAAATATAAGCAATATTCTTTATCGTTTAGATAATTTCTGCCACACCCCGGAATCGGGTTCGTTTGATCCACACCAGGATATCATAATTACATCCGTGTTCTTTCACGAAAAAATCAAGATAGGGGATGATCTGTCGGCGATTGCACCATATATAAATATTAACTGTCTTCAGCACACGAAGAAAGTCATCCAATATGGATAGCTCTATTCCTGAAGTAAGATCATCCGCAGATAGCTCTCTTATCACAGAATGATAACTTTTTCCGATATCATTTCTCATACAAGATGTATATTTTGTATCGATGTCATAAGGTGGATCTGTGATGATCAGATCCACACTTTTATCAGGTAGCTTCTTAATCTCCTCGTACGCATTCCCAAGGATCAACCTCATATCTTCTATTTTGATCACATCCTTTACGGATATGCATTATAGCTCTTAATTGCGGGAAAGTGTAGTATTGTTATTTTGCCTGTTCACTGTATGATAGACTCCTGTTTATGTATATGTCTTTTCCGGATAAAATGAAAGATTATTACGATATAGCTGCTTCGTTATCTAGCACAAAAAACACCTGATAGGTGTGGTCGATTTTTTCTATTGTTTTTTTCTTTTATGTTGAATCCTCTTAAATATCGTGTATAATATAGATGAAGATAATCTTATCCACAATAGTGAAGATAGATTATTCCAGTGGTAAGTGATCGCCCTAAACGGTGCTAGTGTTTAGAGGGCGATCACTTTTTTATTAGCTTCACAGTTTCTAATATAACTAGTATGATCAGAAAGCTGATATATAAGTCAATATTCAAAATGACCACCTCCGAACTATTCACTGAAAGGGTTCACAGTCGAAGTGGAACAATCTATCTTCGTACAAAATTATAGCATATATTTCACAGTTGAGATACATATAATGTAATGTTTATCTCAACTGTGACTTTTGTTACTTATATCTACTTATTTACTGAGCTGCGCTATCAATCGGTTACATAAGAATATCATCCAACGTTTCCATGCAGGTCGTACCTGCGGATGCAAGAATTCTTCACGTTTTTGACAAGCAATCGCATGTGCAGGATTTTTGTTGCTATCTATTTTCTGCAGTACGATCCTTTTATTCATCCGGTACACATAGCGAAACTGCGACCAGAGTTTTTGATGCATCCGGGCAGTAGGGCGGAGCTGCTTAGGAATCTCTTGAATCTTTGTCTTTCCTAATAAACACTGAATAGATGTGTATGTATGATAGAATCGATCTCTGTATATATGACGGCTTCTTTATAAAAATGTTTAGCTATATGATCCAATGCCATCTTGATCGCATAGGCTTCTCCTTTCTGAATATTCTTTTCATTCTTTAGGTATTTAGTTTTGGTATGTATTCGGATATGATCATCGATATAGATCGCACTGACGAGGGCACCATCCTTTAAGCTGGCATCACAGAATATCTTTACTGCATAAGAACCTTCCTGAAGCAGTTCATGCTTCGTTCTATAATACTTATCGACGGCGTTCATATAGTTCCTTCATCATGGCAGCTGCCCCATGAGTTTATATGTTTCCTCTACATGTAAAGGCATCTCGTATATATCGTTCAAAGGATCTTTTGTGACATCTTCATATCCTGCCACCAACAGATTAAAATCGATCTTGCCTTTATATTCCTGTATCTTACGGGTCAGGAGCTGTCGGTCATTTCTTACCTTGCTGACAAATAAGACACGATGATCTATGACAGTCAGAGATAATGTGTTTGCGTATAACTCCTCGTTAACCAAGCGATTGTACGCTCTGATTTTTCTTTCCAGTCGTTCCTGCTTTGGATACGATCTTTCCATCTCTAAATACACCAATACCGCAGATGTCTTTGTCCTATCCTTGTGTTTGAATATCAAGACAGCATCCGGCCGATTGGAAGCCTTTTCCAGATATGCTTCTCTTTCATTAAGTATTTCATCCACATACCAGTTCGATACACCTTGTTCGTATGCCTGTTGTAAGATGTCACAAACAGTGGCCACTTGCACTTGATGATACATGTAATAAGGACTGTAGTTTAAAAATGCTTTTGTATTGTCCTTGGCCTCATATCCCATATCTTCCATGTACTGGAGACCTCGTTTCCCTAAAGTAACGATCTTGTATCCGGTCCGGAAACTTGCTGTATGGTTCGCAGGTATGAATGTCCGTTCTACAATTAAATAATCATGTAGCGCTAACTGTTTTAATCTTTCTTTGATCGTCCGTGTTTTTCTACCTTTATAAACAAATAACTGTATATAGTCCATATCCACAAATCCATGCCTTGCTATGCGAATCATCAGGTCGATATCATCATCTAAGATCCTTGGTTTGTTTTTGTTTCCCATAAAAGACACCTCCTTTAGTTATCATATTAAATAGTTTATATTAAAGTAATAGTTACTATATCTATACAGTAGTATCATATATTATAAATAGTTATATCATTAGATATAAGCATATGAAATCAGGCCAATATAGACTCTGATTTAAGGCATAAAGTCGCGTCCCATAAGGTTGTTATAGTTTATATTATTTTATAAGGTAAAATAAGGTAATTGTCCAGAATTTTGAAGTCTAAATAAGCCTTTAAATAAAGGGTTTCAAGACAAAAATCAATGGTGTATGTGTTATAGTATTTACCATAGTATTTACCATAGCAGATACCATAATAAATACCATAGTTTTTCATCCTACATCGACATGATGAACGGCAAGATCCCAAGGATGAAGATGATTAAATAACAGACGGTAATGGCCGTCTGTATCTTACCGTAGTATCGATATCCACCATATCCCAGGATAGCACAGATGAATACGATCGTAAGCCCTCCGACTTGCTCATCCTGCAATGCTTTCCATGTATCCCGGAATACCTGCTGCACACTCAACAGCAGGTAGGAATCACTGATCCTTGTCATGAACTGAAAGAAGACGAACAACCCAAGAATCGATGAGATCAGGATCACCGGTCGGCGTTGTCCCTTTGGGAGGAGCTGCGATATCTTATACAATAGAAATCTTATCCGTCCCATTCTCCATCACCTTTCTTTCGTCTTTTTATTTTACGGAATACGATCTTTTCTGCCTCTTCTTTCGACAGGAAGTCACGACGCATCAAACTGCGTGCTTCGTTACGGTTCTTCTCTGTATTCATTTCCGCCTGCACATTCTCTCCTTCCTTGTGTGGTACTACTTTTCCGGCATTATACCGATATGGCGGATCCACTTCTACGAGTACCGTTTTGGCGATACGGTTGTCCTCTGTAGATACATATCCGATTCGGTCGGGAAGTCCCTGCAGACCATCGATATCCGGATGGCCGGGAAGGTTTGCTGACATACGCACGGCTCCATCACGCCCCTGTCGGAAGGTCACCTTCGTACCGGCATTCCCAAGGACGGCCTTCAGGAAGCCTTGCTGGAACTGTTCCAGATATTGTGTCATCGGGATCAGTGCCATACCGCCTTTCCTCAGCTCCGCCAACCAGCGCTCGTAGATATCGAACTGCACCTTGTGACATTCATCGATGAAGGTCAGATGTAGCCGTGAATTATCCGGACGCTTCAGACCGATCAGATAATATTTTAAAGAGATATATCCGACGATGATCCGTAGGTCATTGTCATTGAGACCTTTCAGATTGAATAAGATGATGTCACCTTTTTCGATCCACTCTGAAATCTTCCGCAACCCATCATACTTACTATGCATACCGAACATGAGCTTCTTCTTCGGCGTATTGATGAAAGGATCGGTACGGTTCAGGATCGGATCTACCTGTTGTTTATCGAAACGCCCTTTTAGGAAGGCACATGCATCATCCGCATATACATTATCCTTCAGTCGCTCATACAGTCGCTCACGCATCGTTTCATCCTGAAACATCTTTGGGATATCCATGATCGTATGCTCATCTTCATCCAGTAGGATCGTATTGATCGCACTGGTGATCATACGGTCTACCTGTACAGTGACTGCGGAACCGAACAACATCCGGAAATAGTCCAGGATCTCGGTAGAGGGGACATCCTTATTCAATAAGGAGATAGGAAAGATACAATCCTCATACCCAAAATCGATATAATGGATCTTTTCACGCAGCTTCATGATATCATGACCATCCGCCTGCAGCTTCAGCATCATATCGATGACCCCCAGCACACTGGTCTCTGCAGGATCGAAGAACGTGAAGCCCGGTATGTTCTTCTTCCCCTGTACGATGGATGTCAGGATATCGCGCATCATCTCCTCCGCAAAGCTCGATTTTCCGGAACCGGTCTGTCCGGAGATGACCATATGTTTCCGCAGCTGTAGCTGCTTCAGGAAGACCACACGATCCTGCATCGGATGATAGACATGTCCGCATTTGATCCCGGACGCAAATTCTTCCTCCTTCAATGTCCGCTGACCGATCTCAAGTTTGTGTATCCGTTTCAGTATCTCAAGATCCTTCTTATTGTAGAAGGTCGGGATCTGAAACAGGTTCATCAGTTCGTTTCCTGTCAGTTTGGAAAATTTATAGGTATCCCGATAGATCGCCCGAAGCTCCTTTTCTCCTGCTGTCAGATTGATGATCGTATTCGTGATCTCCAGGATCTGGTTTCTCTGGTATCTCGTCTTTCCGGATACCTTGATCATCACCTGCACATCGACATCCGTACTCACACCTCGTAACATGCTCTTCGTTGCACTGTAATTCTTTTCGACACTGAAATCGATCGTGATCCTCGTCTTGTTGCGCATCGTCCCCAGGATGAACAGGAAGATCTGATCATCCCGGAAGGTCGCAAGGCTTTTTTTCGTATCTTTCGCATGATCCAGCACATCATCCGTAAACAGGGTATGTACTGTCGTATACGGCGTGAGCGGTCTCACCGCTTCGAATACGTTCGCCTTATCCTGGAACATGTTCTGCAGACTGTTCAGGACGAGCCCATTCTCTCTTTCATCACTCACCTGTAAGTAGAAAGAGATCATCCCGTCCGTTTGGTCCTTACCGTCGCAATCGATGATGAAACGATAATCCAGGATACAGTTTGGATCGAAGAGCTTCGATAGACGATCTCGCAACGATCGACGCCTTTTCGTTCCGGACAATGCCTTCAAGAACATCCGCATCGTATCTGCCTGGAACTGATGATCATATCTTGGTAATATCTGATATAACATTCCGCCTTCCTCCTAACACCTATATCTCTCCAAGAAGAGTAAGCATCCGTTCTCCATATCCCAGGATATCGTCCGGTGTGAGCCATTCCGGTTTCTTTTCGGGAGGAAAACTCTCATACAAGGCCTGCATGATCTCAATCTGCTCCCATTCATCATTGGCCCAAAGGTCCTTGGCATTTCGGTTGCCATATCCCAGATAATAGTTACAGTCCTCCACCATCCGGGAGAGGAGCTGATAGCGGAACGTCTCATCATGTTTCAATATTTCTTCTAGTACCATATCTTCACCTCATCTCAATAAAACTCGTTTCGATCGACCATGTCACGAAACGATATGATCGCATCTGCATCGCTTACGAAGTCGAAACTTTCTTCTACCGGTTCACCATCCGGAGATTTGATCCAATAGGTCAGCGTACCGAATGGATCCATGCCGGAGCGCAGGATGTATCCCTGATATTCATCCACGAGCTTACCGTCTGCCTCCATGATCATCTCCAATTCTTCCACATATATCTTTTCTGTAAAATGGCCATCACCAAGGATCCCCTCCACATACTTGCGCCACCTTTCTTCTACTTCCTTCATCATGATGTCCCAATATTCCTGATATAGGACCTGATGTTGTTCCTCGTATCCCTCACTTTCCATAAGGGCATCACTTTCCAGGGCATCTTTCCAATATCCTTCGCTCTCTTCCATCTTTTCCTGTAGTTCATATAAGCGATGGATGATGTCTGCTTTCCTTCCTATCATATCGGATCCTCCTCTTACTTTTCATAGAAGCCGTTTCCCAGGCTGCTCTCTTCTACCATCTTATAGATCCTCGCTTTCCCATCGACCCACTGTACACGCATCCGGACCAGATACCGGCTCGTATCGTTCCTGTCCGCATGCTGTGTCTGTGCAGTGTAGATGACATAAACTTCAAAGTCATCATCCGCTATCCTGTCGATAGCGCTGTCCATCGATGTGACCTGTGTTTCTGTCGTTTCTTCTTTTTTGATACGTTTGCTATCTCTTCGCATTGCCGCAAGCTCTTCCTTACTCAGATCCGGTACCAGTGACTGGTACAAGTCATCGCTGAGAAGTTCCTTGACCGGTTCGATACGATCCAGGAAGATATCACTGCTGCGGCCTTCGGTCTTCACTCTCACGAAGCGTTCTGCTGCGCTCTTACAGGCCTCTTCCACATCATTGGGAACAGCCGACTGAGGAGATGGCTCCGTTGTTGGCTTTTTCTGTATCATGGTACTGCTCTGCTGCGAGTTCACCTTCGTTTCCGATGGCTGATTCATCCATAGGAATGCTGCCGTCACAGCTATGAGGATACCCATAGACACGATCGTTTTCTTTTCCATATTTCACCTCTGTCCATTATTTGAATTTGATGTATTTTCTCGGATCTACACTACCTTCTTTCGTTGCGATCACAGGGGTTGAGAAATGCATCTCCATATGTACATGGGGTGCTGTCGAATTACCCGAATGTCCCTGGCTGCCGATCCGTTGTCCTTTCTTTATGCTCTGTCCTGTCTTGACGTCCACATCCTTCATATGGCAAAGTAGGATATAGAGTTCTTTTCCTTTATACTTCATTTTCAGTTGGATAAAGTTTCCGGCACCGGCATAAGCACCACCCGGACACATATTTCCAAGGTATCCGCCATCTGCAGGACAGCTCGAGGATGCCTGATATACCTTCGCATCACCGGGAGCGTAGATCGATGCACCATAGGAGCCATCCAAATCGACACCATAATGGAAGTCACCGATCGATGGTCGATTCCCATACCCACTGGTGAGCGTATAGCCCTTCAATGGTGGGATCAATGTCCCATCCCCACTGATAAAATCCAAGGCGTCATAGTAGGACATCACCTTATCGGCATAAGGAGGATCTCCATAGACGCTCCATCCGGTCTTTCCCTTCATGATATCGGAAAATTCCTGTGCTGCTTCCAGTGTCCATCGTCCACCTTTTTCACGATCGATCCATTCGATGAATCCATTTCCGAAATTATATCCACCTAATGCCACCCGGATGCGACCTTCATCGGATGCATCCTTGACCTTCGCCCTTTTCAGGCAATCCTGCAGCTCTTTGATACCGCAGCGGATCGAGTAATGCGGATCCTTGATCCCATTGGGTATCTGCGGATATTTTTTGTTGAACGGCCCTTCCGATGCCTGCATAGGATCACCGCCAGTCCCACCGGATTCCACCTGCATCACTGCCAGGATCAGATCCACATAATCTTCCATGCCTTCCAGCTTGGCGATCTTGGACACATAGGGACGATAATATTCGACAGAGGAACTGAGATTGTTTTTGGGCGTCTCATTCCCATCTCTCACACCACCGCCAAGGAACATCAGAAACATCATCATGATAATGATAAGGGGAAGGAAAAGGAGAAGGAGCTTCTTAATCGCCTTCATTTAGGAGGTTCTCCTCTTCCTGCGGCAGTGTATCCTCTTCCGGTTTTGTTGAAGCCTCATGTTCTGCCGGCACATCCTGTTCGTTTATCGGTCCGCTCTCTTGTCCTCCTTCATCGACATCCATTCCTGCAGGCACACTGTTTGGATCATCCGGCTGCTGCGTAGCTTGTGTAGGTTCTGTGTTCATTTCTACATCTGGGCTGTCTTCTGTAGAAGCTGACGATGTTTCTTCCGTTGCCTCTTCAGAATCCGTATGTTTCGCAGCTTCTGTAGGAATAGGATCATCATCCGAGCGATCTTTCAGATCATCTTCTGTTTCAGGGTCCACTGTTTCCGGAACTCCTCCCACATCTGAGATATCCGGGGCTCCTGCATCCTCGATAAGATCATCGTCATCGTCCATATCGATATCCGACATATCTTCTTCCGCTATATCCGCTTCATCGCTCAGGTCTTCCTCTTCCTGCGTTTCTGCGCTCATGTTCTGTATGTCAGCTGCATGTTCTTCATCGAATGGTTCACCATCATCTCCCGGATCCGTTTCCTGTGCCCCACCATCGATGTCTTCCTGTGTCTCAGAAGTCATTTCATCAGATCCTTCTGTTTCACTCTCTGCTTCTGTAGGCGCACCCTCACTATTTGTGGCAGGACCAGCCGATTCGCTGTCACCATCTGTAGGTGCTTCCTCATGATCCGCAGAGTCCACATCATCCTGTATATCGTCCGCATACATTTCGGGATCTTTTTCATCTCGCAAGGCGTTGTCATCATAGCTGCTATCATATGGATCATCATAATCACGAAGATCACCATCATCACGTTCTCCATAGCCACCTGTGCCACTGCCGTTTCCTTCACCGCCCCCATCAAACGCATCACTTTGTGAAGCAGAGCCTTTCAACTGTCGGTACGTCGACATCGGAGAGGTACCCAACAGCATTCCTTCTGCCACGATCTTTCCATCTTCCATCAGTTTCGACATGATCGTCGGTAGATTCTTGATCACGAATCTGAGCAAGACGATGAGGATCACATCGACTGCCAGCATGAGTAGGACACTGTAAGTGGATATCTTCGTGCATAATTCTACCAGGAAGAACAGTGCCATACTGAATAAAATATCCGCAAAGATCGTTACCATGCACCATAGGAGCCTGTCTGTGAACCATTGGCGAGCTTTGCGTCCATGCTTGAGCAGCCACCAGATGAGCTGATATACACTCAATCCCAGAACGATATATTTTGCGGCCTTCACAGCTCCCAAGCCGATACAGATCGCTGCGATGACGATACTGATCGCACCACGATGTACTAACAAGACGAAGGAGAGTCCCAAGACCCGCATTGCAGAACCACCATCATGCGTGATCGCATGATTTCCGAACTTGTCATATTCATCCTCCGCATTGTCTTGTGATGGATCGTTCAGGAGGCGCTGTACTCGCTTTTCTACCTTTTCGATAGCATCCTTATCGTCCGAACCGGCGATCTTCGCAAGATCTGTCGTACCGAAATGTCGTACCATGAACGGCTGTTTCTGCAAGATATCGAAGATGTTCTGCTTGTTCATGATCTCCGGATCTTCCTTCTCTTCTTTGAATACGAACGTTTCCGTCAACATCTGTGTCGTCACTTCCTCAAACCCATTTGCGATCTTGCGTCCATTTTGGCCGATGAAGGTGATGAAGGTCATCGATAGGAAGGCGGTAAGCACGATCTGTACGATCTGTTGCCATCGTACGATCCTGGTAAAGTCTTTGATGAGCTTATACAGGATAGAGGACAATGCAGCTATCAGGAGCACTTTATTGATCCAGGAATCAGGATCGCTCCAATCGAAGACGACCTTGTCGATCATATCAAAGATCCCCTGTATGACGGTCCCCAAAAAGCTGGAGGATACCAGGTTATAGATCGTCAACACGAAGAAGGAGATCACGAACCCGATCATTTCCAGAAGCAGCGTTATCAGATTCATGAAACATGTGACGATGGAATCCCCATCAAGCAGGTTGAGCCCTTTGGTCTTCGCTGTCATACTGGAATTATAGAGATTCTTGATATAATCCTGGTCCATTTCTTTTTTTCTCGTATCGTTATCTAAACTGAGGATCGCATCCGAGAGAAAATCCGAAGTATTGGTATCTGCCTTTTCTTTATCGTTCTTCTCTGCTGTCGTCTCTCCGGGAGAATTACCGTTGCCGATCGCTCCATCCATAGATTCCGCATGGATCCCTGTCGGGACCAGCAGCAGGAACAGCAAGCTCAGGATGGTGGGGCATCTACGCCACCTCATGACTCCGTCTCCTGTTCATCGATATCCTTGAAGGTGCGGAAGGCATCCGAGAACATCGGAAGGATCGCCATCTTCGTCAGGCACTTCCGGTTGTTGTAATCACAGTATAAGAAATTGTGCTGCTTTGCCCGGTCGACACCTTCCTCCTTCGTTCGATCCTGCAGGATTCCAGACAGCGTGGAATTGCCATCCAGATCGAAATGGCACAGGATACGCTGGATCTCGTCCTTGCTCTTCATATTGCCGATGAAGAACTGTCCGGTATTGTTGATGATGGAATCCGGAAGATCGCTCCAGTTCTGCAGGATGATCAGCATATTGCACAGCTCCGATCTTGCGATCAGATTATTGTTCACCAATACGGACATACCACCCGGGACTGTCGAATACAGTTTTGCCTCATCGAACAGCATCGTCTTTGCTTGTCCTTTATACATACGCAGGAACATGTTCGTGATCTCATTGACCTTTCCCAGGATGAGGGAGAAGATCCGATGTTCCAGATTCCCGGAATCATAGGTATAGGTGAGCGAATCTCTGGAATACACCGGCATCTTCGCGAACGTGATCAGATTGAAGGGGCGATCGAGACGGAACACCTTCGAGATATCGGTATCATCGTCTCCGAAGAACAGGCGAGCCATCGGATCATTGCGCAGGGAATACAGGCTGCGTGCTAGTTTGGGATCCCTGTTCATCATGACATCGACCAACCTTCGCATCGTAATCCGTGTGATCTTTCCGCTGTTGATTGCTTCGCTCAGCTCCATATATGCTTCATCGACCTGCATCAGATCGACCTCCTGCTGTGGATTGATGGCACGCACCAGGGCGATGATATCATTCTTGGCCGCTGCCAATGCATCTAAGGGAGAATCCGGATGTAATAGGAAGGCATCGAACATACCGTTTGGACAAGATGGATCTCCGATGATGAGGTGAGAGGTCAGATCACCGAAGCGATCCAACAGATTCACGAGCTTGTGACGGTCACCTTTCGGATCGACCAACAGCAGCCGGTGCCCATAGAAGATCATGGAGAGGAGTGCAAAATAGTTGGCGATCTGTGATTTCCCGGAACCGGTCTCTCCGACAAAGGCCACCGTAGAGGACCCTGTCTGCGTCAATCCCTTGATCGGAGCCTCGATGTCGATCCGTACCGGCAGGTCTGCAGGTCTCGTATAGGTGAGCACGACTCCTTTGTCTGCTTCTCCTATGTATAAGCCACCGAAAAAATTAAAATGCGCAAAGTACAGGACATCGGTCAGATTCACATACCGGTAACAGCTATTCTTATATGGAAACAGGTGTTCCGCAAGCTGTTCCTGTTCCCCGATGGCATACGTCAACTGGATCCGTTTCCCTTCGAATCTCTTCTGCAGCTTGTCGCTGCGCTTCATCAGCATGTCCTGCGTATTGGCACGGATGCGCAGCATCATCTGCCAGCGGATCTTGGAATCTTCGATCGATGGATCCACATCTTCTCCGATCTTCGCAAGCTCGAAGGCTTTCTGTGCTTCCTTGTCCTTTCGTCCGCTGCTCTGCCAGTAACGGCGTGCATTCTTATGGATCTCCTCACGTTTTCCGGTCATATTGCTCTTGAAGGTCTGCGTATGTTCCAGATCGAACTTGATGATCGTGTCGACAGGGAAGGTATAGAGCTGGATCTCATTGACCGCCACATTCGCACGATACCCATCCTCCAATCGATCCTGGATGAGTTTATCTGCGATGAGCACTCGAGAATACAGCTCCCGGAATCCACCTTTGTTCTTCAGCGTCTGATAATGATATTCCAGCTCCGTTGCCTGTGGGATCGTGTAATAATCGGATATCGGTATCTCGATCGGGATCGCCAGATAATCATATAGATGCTGTATCTCTTTCTTGTCCGGTCGTTCCACACTCAGATCCATAGTCAATTTCTTGTATATCTGTTCATCGATGACCTCACTCAGATCGACCATCCGCTTTTCCAACGGATTGTTGTTCTTACTCAGCCAACCACTCAACCACTTTTTCTTCAATGGATCACGGTTGTCTGTAAAGCATATATGTATCCGATAGCGATACTTGATACCACTTGTCAGCTGCGCTTTGATATCCTTCATGAAGGAGCGATACAGCTTCTCTGTCTGTGGATCACCATTCGTCTCATATAACATCTTATAATGCTTTAGGATCTCCTGTTCATCGATGCGCTGTGGCAGGATATAGATCGCTCCCGGCATATTGACGGAAAGGATCTTCCGATGCAGGTTATCGATCAATGTCTGCAGCTGATGATCGGATGCATACAGGCTATTCATCGGACGGATCTCATAGTGATAACAGATACATTCCTTACAGTAGACGATGTTTCCTTCTCCATAGCTGTAATAAGGTTCAACGTACACACCGATGCACTCTCCCTTCTCTTTCCTTCGATAATCTATGTGTGTGTCCTTGGGAATCATACAGGATGCGATAGTTCTTCACATCCCGATAGTAGAACGTGATCAGCTTGTTCTTGCGGCTCTCCCGGTCGATCTCTGTCAGGAACATCACAGCGCCGATCTCCAGTACCGCAGCGATCGCGATCGACAACAGGATCCCCAATGATCCGAACAGATGATACGCAGGGATACCGATGGGGATCAGTGCAAACAACAGACCCCCCAGCATCACGAGTACCATCCCCCAGCCATTCAGTTCAATCCCGATATAGGGGATATACAGTTTCTGCTTGTGTGTCTCGACAGCCGTATAATTATAGGCGCTCTTCATGATGGCCCTCTAGATCTTGATACCTACGAACCGCAATGCTTTCAGGACGAGGTCCCATATCCATGTGAGCGGCTTCGTCAGGAACGAGATGATAGAAGATGGCTCTATCTGAGCGATGATCGTGAAAGCGACCAATACGAGGAATCCGATGAACGCTTCATCGATGACAGACTGCCATTTCCCACCCGTGCGGCGCAGAGATTCTTTTGCACTTTTCAACAAGAACACCATGAGTGCTACGAATATGAGAAGCAATACCAAATAATAAAAGACCTTGAAACCATCTAATTTTGTAAAATCCATACCTAATACTCCTCCTTTGAAATGATCTTATTCGTTTTTCTATCGAACAGGAAACGCACCGTACGTTCCTGCTGGTACGATTCTTTCGTTTCATAGCGGACGATCACATCTGCCTGTATCTCATCCTCATTCTGTATGGCGGACTGTAGACTTACGAATACCGGTTTCGTATCCGGATCCAATGGTTTCAGCGTTTCCGGATCCTGCATCAGGAGCCGTGCCTGTTCCAGATCAGCGGCATAGGTCGTAAAGAACAACTGGATCGTATTCGTGATCTCCTGCTTCTCCTGTTCCGTACAGTCCGCTCCCTTGATATCTTCTTTTTCTGTCTCCAGTCCTTTTTTCATATCCTCATTCATAGCAGCTGGCGCAGTTGATATCATCGAGATCGGACGATCCACGATATAGTGACCATCTTTTTGAATAGAACGTATCGAGATATATGCTGTTTGTCGTTTACTCTTGCCTTCGTCGTCTTTCAGATCGAGAGATACTCTGGCATAGGATGTGAGCCGGCCTTCCTCTGTATCAGATGGCTCCACCTGATATACATCTACGGTTTCTACCTCGGCACTCTTGATCTTTTGATCATAGGATACGTTCCAGCTTCCTCCGGTCGTGAATTCCTGTAAGAACTGCTGACTTTCTTCATCCTGCGGATATTTATAATAGTTTTTTATATAATCCTCCAGGAAGCTATAGTCGTTCACCGCTACTGCAGGCGTTATGTCCGGCCGTTCCTGAGCAAGGGAACGGAAGCCTCCCAGCAGACCGATGCCTACGATCAGATACAGAACTGCTTTCTTCAATCGCACGATACGCCGTTGTCGCTTCATCAGCTTCTGTAGATGTGCTTCCAACTCTTCCTCTGTATGTTCTACCTGTGGACCCTCATTTCCTTCCGGGTGCTCTTGTATATCCTTATCCGGTTGTTTATGTAGCCGTTTGAACAGCATCCTCCTCACTCCTTTCTATCATCCCTACATCGTTTCTATTGGCAGATGTACCAGTTACTGGTACATCATCGTAGGTCGAGCCGATAACCTGTATAGATACCGGCATCATCCTGTAACACATCACACTGATACCTCCTTCCACTTGCCGCTCCTGCGGCATTGCATTTCTCCAGTGCGGAGGAAAAGCTCTCTCCATTGGCAAACAGCCATGTCTGTACGCCGATCGATGGGGCTGGTTCCTGTGGCTCCTCTGCTTTTGGAGACAAAGCGGAGCCTGTCGTCGTATCTTGTTCTTTCGGCGGCTGTGCAGTTGATGGCCGTTCTGCATTCTGTGGATGCTGTGGCTTCTTTTCCTTCGGCGCTTCTTCTTTTTCTTTGACGATGAGCCGCAGCTCCTTCGTGGCAGTATGGCCGCTGGAATCTTTGACCTGATACGTGATCGTATACGTACCGGCTTTCTTCACATCAAAACTCCCACGGATCGACACGTCCAGATCACCGTCATAATCACTATAGGCTTTCTTTACGTATGCTCTTGCATCGAATGCTTCCTTCACATAGATCTCGACCTTATCCTTCTTGAGTTGAAGGACAGGTGGTTTCGGTGCCACCACTCGGATCTCCTTCATGAACTCTTTTTGTTCTCCATCCCTTCCTACAGCGATATATAAGAGCCTTTTCAGTCCAGGGGATGAGGTGTCGATCGTTGGATACAGGATCTTCGTAGAATTTGTCGAACGGATCAGATCGACAGGTTCGACCTTTTCATCCAGTTTCACCTTTTCCGTATCCTTGAATGTGATTGACAGGTCATCTTTATCTGCCGGTTTCGGAAATAAGAAATACCAACATCCCAGGCAGATCAGTAAGACACAGAGTACGAATGTTATATACTGACTTTTTCTCACTGTGCCTCATGCTTTCTACGCAATAAGAAGAAGGCAGTGCATGTGGATACTCCAAGCAGGAAGATCCATCCAACTACACTCATGTGATCGCCGGTATTTGGACCGCCAGACGTCGGGAGCGGTCTGTCAGGGAAGATGATCGTACGCAGCTTATCGTCACCGTTGACCCAATTATCATTGATCGTTACCTTGATGACTTCCTTAGATAACTGATATCCGGCAGGAGCTTTCGTCTCTTTTACATACACTGTCCCATAGATCAGACCATCGAACACTGCTATACCACTCTTTGGATCTGTCTTCTCCGCTTTGATGATCTTCGTGCAAGCTGCATCGGAATACAGAGTAAACTCAGCTTCTTTTAAAATGCTCTTATGATCATAATAATCGACTTTCCGCACATGCAATGCCGGTAAAGGCGCATGTTTTGGGAATACTTCGATATGGTAGTTCATCTGTTTGGCGGTCTCATCCCACATCGGTACGCTGATCAGTGTCGGCTGTATCGTTTCATAGCCCGCCTGATCACTCACATACAGCAGATAGACGCCTACCTTTAGATCTGTGAAATCGACGATCCCCTGTGCATCTGTCCGCTTTGCCTGTAATGGGCTCTTGACCAATGGACGTAATGTATCTGCGGCCTCCTGTAACCCTTGCGCTGTTTTTATGTCGTTCATATCCACACCTGCAGAACGATACAGATCATCAAGTACATAACTTCCGTCCTTTATATCTGCGACACGTGCCAATGAGAGTTCCACCCCTTCTCTGGATAGTCGATCTTTCGTTTCTTCAAGTTCCACGTGTATGCTGCCCTTCTCCTGAGCAGAGGGCTCGGGTTTAAGTTCGATTTCTTGTGCTTGTATCGGCTTGATACAGCATAATGACAACAGCAATAATGTCATGATGCGAACTATCTTATTACGCTTCTTCATGTTCTTTTGACCTCCTTTTTCTATAATGATAGATTTCTTTTCCCAACAGGAGCGCGATGATCACAAAGGGTGCTGCCGTAAAGATAAGTTCTCGTATCGACATCATCGATCCCTGGATCGATTCCTTTTCCTG
>OASS01000056.1_pt1 | contig 94119 bp, 83 predicted proteins | sample 1475811 | NCBI WGS metagenome assembly OASS01 (sample SAMEA2579922, study PRJEB22360) | human gut metagenome | biome: human gut; feature: human-associated habitat; material: faeces | place: Denmark | collected 2008/2010 | reverse complement strand
TCGACGATCTCACGTGAAGTTCAGCGTAATCGGGGCAGACGCTATTACAAAGCTGTTGATGCTAATAACCGAGCCAACAGAATGGCGAAAAGGCCAAAACCGTGCTTACTGGATCAAAATTTACCATTGCGAAAGCTTGTTCTGGAAAAGCTGGAGATGAAATGGTCTCCAGAGCAAATATCAGGATGGTTAAGGCGAACAAAACCACGTCAAAAAACGCTGCGAATATCACCTGAGACAATTTATAAAACGCTGTACTTTCGTAGCCGTGAAGCGCTACACCACCTGAATATACAGCATCTGCGACGGTCGCATAGCCTTCGCCATGGCAGGCGTCATACCCGCAAAGGCGAAAGAGGTACGATTAACATAGTGAACGGAACACCAATTCACGAACGTTCCCGAAATATCGATAACAGACGCTCTCTGGGGCATTGGGAGGGCGATTTAGTCTCAGGTACAAAAAACTCTCATATAGCCACACTTGTAGACCGAAAATCACGTTATACGATCATCCTTAGACTCAGGGGCAAAGATTCTGTCTCAGTAAATCAGGCTCTTACCGACAAATTCCTGAGTTTACCGTCAGAACTCAGAAAATCACTGACATGGGACAGAGGAATGGAACTGGCCAGACATCTAGAATTTACTGTCAGCACCGGCGTTAAAGTTTACTTCTGCGATCCTCAGAGTCCTTGGCAGCGGGGAACAAATGAGAACACAAATGGGCTAATTCGGCAGTACTTTCCTAAAAAGACATGTCTTGCCCAATATACTCAACATGAACTAGATCTGGTTGCTGCTCAGCTAAACAACAGACCGAGAAAGACACTGAAGTTCAAAACACCGAAAGAGATAATTGAAAGGGGTGTTGCATTGACAGATTGAATCTACAGTAGCCTTTTTTAATATTTCATTTTCCATTTCAATACGTTGTAGCTTTTTCCTGAGCTCACGGATTTCAATTTGTTCCGGGGTAATGGGGGAGGCTTTTGGTGTTTTGCCCTGCCGTTCATCACGTAATTGTTTCACCCATCGCGTCATTGTGGAAAGGCCGACATCCATAGCGCTGGCTGCATCTGCCACGGTGTAGTTCTGGTCAACGACCAGTTGAGCGGATTCGCGTTTAAACTCTGCGCTGAAATTTCTTTTTTTCATTATGACACCTGTGTTGTTCTGAGGTGAGCATATCACCTCTGTTCAGGTGGCCAAATTCAGTAAACCACTTCAGATCGCTTTGCTGTAGGTGTTGTAGGGATGAAGGGAAGGAGGGTTTCGCAGATTCTCCGTTCCGGATGCTCTAAAACGCTGTCAGAGGGATGATAAGGCAAAAAAAAGAACCCCGAAGGGTTCTCTTTTTCGCCTCAGTCAGCGATTCGCAGTCGCTGCTGCTGCCCGAAACATGTACCGAAGTTCACGTTGTCGTTACTATAGCGAAGTAATGTTACCCCTGGGGTGATTCTACGTCAACGTGAGCCGGTAGTTCTTGCAACCTGCAATATGGATTAAGTCTATGGCTGAAGTGCTGACTGCTTTCATAAAAGCGCCGCGTATAACTCAGGTGCTGACCATCGTTCTGTGCCTAATCTTGCTGGCGCTACTGGTCACTCCGCACCTGTTCTAAGTGTAGAACCACCTAATAAAAAAGCCGCTTATGCGGCTTTTTTTATTCGGTATCAATGTACGGCAAAGTCACTTTTGACTGTAACAGGCACCACATGGGAGAGGTCGATCTCCTTGCGGGCGCGGCTAAGGTCATAGGTCGCCTGCATTGCCAGCCAGAGTCGAGCTGCGATTCCTAAACCTGCCTCAAGTTTAAGAGCCATTTCAGGACTGATTGCCGCTTTACCTGCCGAGACTTTACTCAGCGCAGAAGGGGAAACATCGAGGTTACGGGCAAGGGCTCGTAAGCTGATTTCGTTATCCTCCAGGTATTCGGTAATCAATCCCCCTGGGTGTGGTGGGTTGAGCATCGTCATTAGTGGTAGTCCTCCAGATTCAGTATGTAGGCATCACCATCTGTAAACTCAAAGGTGATTCGCCAGTTCGCCCGAACGGTGATCGCATAAAGATTCTTCTTATCGCCTTTCAGGGGGTGAAATTTAAATCCCGGATAGGCGCGGAAATCTTCTGTTGTCGTCGCTTCGTCTAACATCAGGAGGCGAAGTTTTATTCTCTCCACATCCTTTGCCTGTACTCCGCTCGGATCGTCGTTCTCAAAGAGCTTTTGTAACCCTTTGTGCTTGAAACTTTTTATCATTATTGATTCCCTGTTTCTCAACGGGAAACATTATACCGCGCGTTTCTCTTAGCGAAACACTTTTCTGCAAATAAATTGTGTTTCAAGGGAAGGCGCAAGGCGAAAAACAATAATATGCGCACTTAAAATGTACATTAAGGAAGGTGCGAATAAGTCCGAGATGTGAGATCATCGTGTTGTAACCTGAACCCAGAATGAGTAACCGGATGAGCCAGCAACTGACTTTTGCCGACAGTGAGTTTTCCAGTAAACGCCGCCAGACCCGCAAAGAAGTTTTCCTTGGCAGAATGGATGACTTGCTTCCCTGGGACAAATTACTTGGCGTTATCGAGCCTGTGTATCCCAAGGCCGGTAATGGTCGCAGGCCCTATCCGCTGGAAACCATGCTGCGTATTCACTGCATGCAGCAATGGTACAACCTGAGCGATGAGGCCATGGAAGATGCCCTCTATGAAATCGCCTCCATGCGCCAATTTGCTCGCCTGTCACTGGATAAAGCCATTCCAGACCGCACTACCATCATGAATTTCCGGCATTTGCTGGAGCAGCATGAACTGGCCCGCAAAATCTTCAGTACCGTTAATCACTGGCTAGCAGAGTGTGGCGTTCTAATGACCCAGGGCACCTTGGTGGATGCCACCATCATTCAAGCCCCCAGCTCTACCAAAAACAAACACAACAGCCGTGATGAAGACATGCACCAGACCAAGAAAGGTAACCAGTGGTACTTCGGCATGAAAGCGCACATTGGCGTGGACGCCAAAAGTGGCCTGACCCACAGTCTGGTGACCACGGCGGCTAACGAGCACGACCTCAATCAGGTTGGCAAGTTACTGCATGGCGATGAAGAATTTATCTCAGCCGATGCTGGTTATCAGGGGGCCGAAAAGCGCGATGAGCTCAGCGATGTCAGCGCAGACTGGCTTATCGCCAAGCGTCCCGGCAAAGTGAATGCATTGAAGCAACACCCGCGCAAGAACAAGCTGGCCATCCGTTACGAATACCTGAAAGCGAGTATCCGAGCGAAGGTTGAGCATCCATTTCGGATAGTAAAATGTCAGTTTGGTTTCGTCAAAGCCAGGTACAAGGGGCTGGCTAAAAATGACAGTCAACTGGCGATGTTATTCACCCTGGCGAACCTGGTTCGAGTTGACCAATTGATACGGGCACAGGCGAGATCTACCTGAAATGAGGAAATTGGCCTGAAACAGGGCCAAAATCAGCCACGAAGAGACGATTTTGGGCTGAAAATTGGAAAATTGAGCCACAGGACGTCGATAAAGGACGGTTTGGGGCGTCATATCGGGAGCTGCGGACCACTTAATCGCAACTTCCTTAATATACCCAGAAAATAACAACAAACTTAATATGAAATTTTTAAAATCATGAGGTTATCAATGAACCATTATGATGATCTGCAGCGCTTTCAAGAAAAAACGCGGACGCAAAACCTCAACTTTCAGGATCTTTCTTCGCAAGCCGCCACGCGGGAACACGGCGACTGGGCGATCCTCAATCAGCTAAATCCCGGCGCCGAGAAATCCTCTTCTCTGGCGCTGGGAGGCTCGGTCTCCGCGCAGTTGCCGCAGTCGGTGCCCGCGGATCTGTTCCGCCAGGTAGAGGCGGCCGTAGCAGCGGCGCCAACCTCTGATCCTGTTGTGTCTGCCGCTTCGGTCGCGCCTGCTACCTCCCAGCCGGTCGTGGAGACCGCCGCAGCCGCACCGGATCCGGTCAGGCAGGAGCCTGCGCCGACCCCTGCGCCTTCAATTCCGGCGTCGGAACCGGCCATGGCGCCGCCGCCGAGAATGGCCCCCCGACCCGCGCCCGCCGCTGAGAACTATGCCCACCTGTTCGCCGCGAAAAGCGCGGAGCCGGTGGCGAAAAATAAAGACCAGCCTTTGAAATCACTTCTGGAAAGGATCGCGACATGCCGTTGATTTGCGTCTGTTCACCGAAAGGCGGCGTAGGGAAAACGACCCTGGCGGCCAATTTAGCCTATTCGCTGGCGCGAACGGGCAGCAAAGTTCTGGCGCTGGATTTTGATGTCCAGAACGCGCTGCGTTTGCATTTTGGCGTACCGCTGAACGATGAGCGGGGCTATGTGGCGAAGGCGCTGGAGCTGCACGACTGGAGCCAGTGCGTGTTGAGCGCCGGCAGTAATATTTTCGTCCTGCCATATGGCGAAGTGAGCGAGGCGCAGCGTCAGGCGTTTGATGAGCAACTGACCCATAATGACCATTTCCTCCAGCGCGGTCTGTCCGCGCTGCTTAATTATCCCGGGCTTATCACCATCGCCGATATGCCCCCTGGACCTTCGCCCGCGCTAAAGGCGCTGACGGGGCTGGCGGACCTGCATCTTATCCCGCTGCTGGCGGATACCGCCTCGATGTCGACCCTGGCGCACGTAGAAAAGCAGCGCCTGACCGGCGCGGCGCTGAATTATAAGCACGGGCACTATTTCGTCATTAACCAAAGCGATAGCCGTCGCCAGGTCAGCCGGGACGTCACCAGCCTGATGGAAGAGAAACTGGGCGAGCGACTGCTTGGCGTGATCCATCGTGATGAAAGCGTGGTGGAGGCCAATGCCTCGCAGAAGTCGATCCTGGACTTTAACGCTTCCTCGGCAGCGGCCTTCGATATTAAAATCATGGCTAAAAAAATATCTTCGCTGTTGGGTATTCATATTGGCGATGGCACGGTGCACAGCCAGCCACGCATGTCAGGGCGTTAACTTTTTGCAGGGCTGCTGAATGAAAAAATCTCTTTTTTGGTTGCTGGCGCTGGTGCTGTTACCCGTCGCCGTGCTGGTGGTGATCACGCCGATGGACAGCCAAAAGCAGTATATTTTTGGTCTGTTAAGTATCGGTATTCTCTTTCTGATGGGCTTCAGCAAGCGCCGCAGCGTATCGGTCATTATGGTCGTCACGTCGCTGCTGATGTCCACCCGTTACATGTATTTTCGCCTCACGCAGACCCTGCACTTCAACTCGTCCATTGAAGCTATTCTCGGCATGGGACTCTTTCTGGCGGAAGTCTATATCTGGGTGATGCTACTGCTTAACTATCTGCAGACGGTCTGGCCGCTGAAGCGCGGCATTGTTCCGCTGCCGGATGATATGAGTAAGTGGCCGACGGTCGATATCTATATTCCGAGCTATAACGAACCGCTGGAGGTGGTGCGCGATACCGTCCTAGCGGCACAATGCATTGATTATCCAAAAGATAAAATGAAAATCTATCTTCTGGATGACGGTAAGCGCAGCGAGTTTGCCGTCTTCGCCGCCGACGTTGGGGTGGGCTATATCACCCGCAATGACAACAAGCACGCCAAAGCGGGGAACCTTAACCATGCGCTGACCCTGACTCAGGGGGAGCTTATCTGCGTTTTCGACTGCGACCACGTCGCCACGCGCGTCTTCCTGCAGGCCACCGTCGGCGGTTTCCTGAAAGACCCGATGCTGGCTCTGGTGCAGACGCCGCACTACTTCTATTCCCCGGACCCGTTTGAACGTAACCTCTCCGTCGGACGCAACATTCCCAACGAAGGGATGTTGTTCTATGGCCCGATTCAGCAGGGGAACGACAACTGGAACGCCACCTTTTTCTGCGGCTCCTGCGCGGTGATCCGTCGCGAGGCGCTGGCGCAGATCGGCGGTTTCGCCGTCGAAACGGTGACCGAAGATGCTCATACGGCGCTGAAGTTTCAGCGTCTGGGGTGGAAGTCGGCCTTTCTCGATATCCCACTGGCCGCAGGCCTCGCTACTGAACGCCTGGTGGTGCACGTCATCCAGCGTACCCGCTGGGCGCGCGGGATGACGCAGATTTTCCGCGTCGATAATCCGCTGTTTGGCCGCGGGCTGACTTTTCAGCAGCGCTTGTGCTATCTCAGCGCCATGCTCTACTACCAGTTCGCGCTCCCGAGGGTGGTGTTTGTCACCGCCCCGCTGGCTTACCTGCTGTTTAACCTCAATATTATTTACTCTTCAGCGAGCCTGATTGTCTCCTATGCCCTGCCGCACCTGTTCCTCGCTATTTACGTTGGTTCGCGAATGAACGGCCGCTATCGCTACAGCTTCTGGGGGGAGATCTACGATATTGTGCTGGCCTTCCACCTGGTGCTGCCGACTCTGGTGACGATGATTTTCCCCAAACGCGGCAAGTTCAACGTTACCGATAAGGGGGGGCTGCTTGACGTCGGCTACTTCGATTTCACCGTGGTGCGCCCGCACCTGGTGGTGGCCTGCCTGCTGGCCCTGGGGGTGGTGGTCGGCATCGTCCGGGCGATTGGCCATGACTACTTTGGCTCGGATCCCAACGTTATCGCCCTCAACGTCGGGTGGGGGATCTACAGTCTGATCCTCCTGCTGGCGGCGATTGCCGTGGCGCGCGAAACGCGGCAGGTGCGAAAAACCATTCGTATCGATGTCGATATTCCGGTGGTGATCCATTACGCCAGCGGCATCGTCTCGCGCAGCCATACCGCGGACCTGTCGATGGGCGGCTGCCGCGTGGTCGCGCCTGATAATCGCCATCTGGAGGATGACATCGAAGAGATTGAGCTGATCCTGCAGTCCGGGGCTATCTCGATTCCGGCCCAGCTGGTCACCTCTGACGAGCGCTTCCTGCGCCTCAAGTTTGATGAAGATATTCCGCTTTCGCGCCGCCGTGAACTGGTGCGCGTGGTGCTGGCCCGCGCGGATGCGTGGATTAATCCGCCGCGCCCGCAGGATAACCCGTTCCGCTCCTTCTTCACCATTTTACGCTGCGTGTTCGAACTGTTCTGGCTGACGTGGAAAACCCGTCGTAGCCAGCGCAATCGGGCAACAGTGGCGAAAACGGCGCAGGAGGATGGGACGTTATGAAGCGATTAACCACGCTGGCGCTGCTGGCAGGGATGCTCTCTGCGCCTGCGCTACACAGTGAAGAACCGGGCTCCGGCTCCGCTGCCCCGCTGAGCTTCCCGCAGCTCAACGACGCGGCGGACAGCGAGCCAGGCGACGAACCTCCGGCTGCCTCGCCGGAGGAGGGCGCCTCTCCGGCAGCCCCCGCCACCGCCGGCGATGCGGTGGCGACGGCCCCTGCGCCGGTTATGCCGGACTTACCCCCGCCGGTGAGCGGCACGGCCGCGCCGGAGGTCATTCCTGTCGCTCCGGTCTGGGGAGGCGATCTGAATCTGGCGCAGATGGGGATGCCGGACGGGATTATCCTCAGCGGCGGCCAGCGACAGGGTGGGGTCAGCTTTACCCTGCCTGCCGATCAGGTGGTGATCCATTCCCAGCTCAGCCTTGCCGTTCGCGTATCGCCGGAGATGGCGAGCCGCAACGCCACCCTGCAGCTGATGCTCAACGGTCAACCGCTCGGCACGCTGCCGCTGGGCGCCGATGGCGAGGATGTCTCCCATTATCAGCTGGATATTCCGCCCGCGCTGATGGTCTCCAGCAATAACCTGAGCGTGAAGATCAACGATGGCGATACCCTGCAGTGCCAGCGTGACATTCATGATACGTCGCGGGTGACGGTGCTGCCCACGTCGCATTTCAGTTGGGAAAGCCAGCAGCTGAACATCAGCGACGACCTGAGCCACTTCCCGCGGCCCTTCTTTGACAGCATGCAGATGACCCCGGCGGACATTGCGGTCGCCTATGGGGCCAAGCCGTCGGCGGACGTCTTCAGCGCCGCGGCGCTGATCTCCTCCTGGCTGGGTATCCAGGCGGACTATCGCGGCATCGCCTTCAGCGCTCTGCGCGACCGTCTGCCGGAACGCCACGGCATCGTGATTGGCCATCCGGGGGAGCAGGTGGGCGGCATGATGCTGCCGGAAACCGATAAGCCGCTGCTGCGCATCATCGCCAACCCCGCCAATCCGGCCTATAAACTGCTGCTGATTGTCGGCAAAAACGATACGGCGCTGCGCATGGCCGCCTGGCGGTTAACCCGCGGCAACTTTGCGCCGCAAACCGCGACGCTGGATGTCGAACCGCAGACCATCCCGGTTGGCAAAGCATATGATGCCCCGCGCTGGATCCCCACCGATCGTCCGGTCAAGCTCAGCGAGCTGCTGCGTAAGGATCAAAGTCCGACCGTCAGCGGCGTCTGGCACGAACCTTTACGTATCGCCTTCCGCGCCGCGCCCGATCTCTATCTGTGGGATGGAGAGACCATTCCGCTACAGGTTGGCTACCGCTTCCCGTCGGAAAGCTGGATTAATGAGGACAAGTCCTTGCTGAGCGTCACGCTCAACGGCACCTTCCTCAACAACCTGCCGATGAACAAGCAGGGGCCGCTGGAGAAAGTCTGGCGCTACCTCGGAGGCGATGCGCGCCAGGAGCGCTTTACCATCCCGCTGGCGCCCTACCTGATTTACGGCGATAACCAGCTGTCGATGTACTTCAATGTGGTGCCAAAGGACGATGTTCCGTGTTCGGTGCTGCTGAATAACAATATCAAGAGCCGGATCACTGACGACTCCTGGATCGATTTGAGCAAGACGCGTCACTTCTCGCTGTTGCCCAATCTCTCCTACTTTGTCGGCGCCTCGTTCCCCTTCTCGCGGCTGGCGGACTATTCGCAGACGACCCTCCTGCTGCCGGCGGACCCGTCTGAAACCCAGGTGGCGACCCTGCTGAATCTGGCGGCACGCTCCGGGAACGCGACCGGCACCGCGCTGGCGAATAACCGCGTCGTGCTCGGGATGCCCACCGGCGGGGGGGATTTGCAGTCGCTGCGTGAACGTGACGTGCTGGCGGTCACCGCTCTCGATCAGCAGGCCTTTAACCAGAGCCTGTTGGCCGACTCACCCTACCGCCCGGTAGATAATGTGCTGAGCGTCCGCGAGCCAGACCTGTGGCAAAAAGTCCAGCGCCGGCTCACCGGCGACTGGACTTCTGCCAGCCTCGACGCCGATCGCTACTTTTCGTCGAGCAGCGCCTGGCGCGGGTTCATCAGCTATCGCTCGCCGTGGAATTCCACCCGCCTGGTGGTGGTGGCGCTGGCCAGCAATGATGACCAGCTGGCGCGACTGAAGACCGATCTGGAATCGCCGCGCATTAACGCCGGGATCCGCGGCGATACCGCGGTGATCACCAGCGATAACGGGGTGCGCAGCTTCCAGGTGAGTACGCCGTTCCCCAGCGGTCAGATGCCGTGGTACATGATGGCGGTCTGGTATGCCAGCCAGCACTCAGGTTTCCTGGCGGTGCTGGGGCTGATTGCCACCTCGATAATGGGACTGGCGCTGACCGCGATGTTTAAACGTCACGCCCGTAAGCGTCTGGGTTCGGGGGATAACCAATGAAAAGAAAAATAATAATAACGATGAAAAACACCCGTCGGCTCACCACGTTCTGCCTCACCGGCGCGTTGACTCTCGCTGCCTCGGGCGGCGCGCTGGCGGCGGGGAACGACGCGGCGCTACAGGCGCTGTTCGCTCAGGCCAACTACTGGCATGAGAAATCTCATGACGAGCTGGCGATGGAGTCCCTGCAGAAGGTGCTCTCGGTGGATGCCAACAACACCCAGGCGCTGTATCTGATGGCGCTCTGGTCGCAGCAGGGCGGCGATATGCAGGCGGCGGCGCAGTGGCGCGCGCGGCTGGCGAAAGCGGCCCCTGACAGCCCGGGACTACAGGATCTGGACAACGCCAAAAAGATGTCGCAGGTGCCGCAGGGCCAGCTCAACCTGGCCCGCCAGCAGGCGCGCGGAGGCAATATCCCCGGGGCGCTGGCGACCTGGCGCAGCATGTTCAATGGCAATACGCCGCCTGCCGGGCTGGCGGCGGAATATTACCTGACCATGGCCAGCGACAAATCGCTCTATCCGCAGGCTATCAGCGAGCTGCGCCAGTACGTGGCGCAGCATCCGCAGGAGAACGCCCCGCGGGTGGCGTTGGGCAAAGCGTTAACCTGGCGGGAAGAGACTCGCCGGGAAGGGATCGCCCTGCTCGAGCCGATGGCCAGCGGCAATAAAGAGGCGGACAGCGGCTTGCGCCAGGCGCTGCTCTGGCTGGGCCCGCAGGCCGGGGATGAGCAGTATTACGACACCTGGATGCAGCGGCATCCCCAGGACAGCGAAGTTCAGAATTACTTTCGCGAACGGCGCAGCGGTCAGGCGCGCGGCCAGGGCTACGCCAATCTCAACAGCGGCAATACCGCCGCCGCGAAGCAGCAGTTTGAAGAGGTATTGCAGACTAACCCCCAGGATGCCGATGCGCTGGCGGGCATGGGCTATATCGCCCAGCGCAGCGGCGACTACCAGGCCGCGTCGCAGTATCTGAGCCGGGCCGCGGACCTCGGCGGCGACGCCTCGGCGACCCGTCGTCAGCAGGCGGCCGATGCGCTGTTCTACGGCCAGCTGGCGCAGGCCCAGCAGGCCTATAAGCAGGGCAATATCAGCCAGGCGCTGGCGCTCTCCGCGCCGTTGGCGCAGCAGAGCGGGGCGCAGGGCGCCTCGGCGAAGCTGTTCCGCGCCGATGTGCTGCGGCACAACAAAGATTTGCCCCAGGCGGAGCAAACGCTGCGCTCACTGTTAAATGACGATCCGCAGAACGCGGCGGCGCGGGAAAACCTCTATTACGTGCTGCGCGAGCAGAATAAATCCGCCGAGGCGCAGGCGATGCTGCAGACGCTCCCGCAGAGCCTGCGGCAAAAACTGCAGCCGCGGGTGGTGGCCGGTATGCCGGGCGATGCCCTGCGCCGTCAGGCCCAGGCGCAGGTCAGCGGCGGTAACCCAGCCGGCGCCATTGCCACCCTGCGCGAAGGCGTCGCCCGCTATCCGGACGATCCCTGGCTGCGCCTCGACCTGGCCCGGCTGCTGCAAAAATCGGGTAACGGCAGCGAGGCCTCTTCGCTGATGTCGGCGGCCTATCGCCCCGGCGCCAGCAACAGTGCGCTGTATGCCGCCGCCCTGTTTGCCAGCGAAAACGGCGCCTGGCAGCAGGCGCAGACGCTGCTGGCGCGCATTCCCGGCGGCAGCCAGACCAGCGACATGCGCGATTTGCGCCAGCGGGTGAACTACAACCTGCAGTTGGTGACGGCCGAAAACTACCTGGCGCAGGGCAATACCATCGCCGCCAGCAATACCCTGCGGGCGATGGCCTCCACGCCGCCAAAAGCCCCGGCGGACGCCGGCAAGCTGGCGCGTCTGCTGGCCGAGAGCGGCGACCTGACCACCGCGGTCTCGCTGGTGCGCAACAATATCAGCAGCGGCGTATCCGGCAATGCCGGGGATTACGCCGATCAGATCGCTGTCCTGAATCAGGCCGGGCTGACCGGCGAGGCGCAGAACCTGATCAGCAATCCGCAGCTGCAGGCCAGCAGTACGCCGACGCAGCTGGCGAGCATTCGCAATGGCTATGTGATCAACGAAGCCGACCGCCTGCGCGAGCAGGGCAATTACGCTGCGGCGTATGACAAGCTGATCCGCGCTATGCAAAGCGATCCGCAAAATACCGATCTGATGTTCGCCATGGCGCGGCTGTACCAGAGCGGCAAAATGAACAAAGAGGCCGGGGTGGTCTATGACTACCTGATGACGCGCGATACGCCGAACCAGGATGCGCGCGCCGGGGCCATCGACGTGGCGCTGTCGGCGGGGAACAACGATCGCGCTGAACAGCTGGCCGGCGGTTTGCGCCAGGATAACTCCCCGGATCGCCTACTGCTGCTGGCGAGAGTGGCGGAGGCCCAGGGACATCATCAGCAGGCGATGACCTATCTGCGCAGCGCCCGCGGCAAACTGCTGGGCATGCAAAGCACCAACAGTAGCGAAACGCCGACCGTCGGCGGGGTGCTGGCGGCGGATAACCCCTTTATCGGCGTGTCGCAAACGTCGGCGCCGACGCGGACGGCCTCCGCCTACGGGCAGTACATGCCGTGGCAGGTTGCCCAGTCGGCCGCCGCGCCTGGTTCCACGCTGCCGGGGATCCAGCGCACCGATCTGCCGGTGGACACCGCCCAGACGCGGATGCTGCGTCAGGTGGACACCATGATGGAGTCGCTGCAGGAGAAAACCGGCAGCTGGCTGCAGGGGGGAATGGACGTGCGTGGACGCGACGGCGAATCGGGCACCAGCAAGCTGACGGAGCTCCGGACGCCGCTGACCTGGTCATCCTCGCCGTTTGGCGACTCGCGCTTTGACTTTACCGTCACCCCGGTGTCGTTGAACGCCGGGACCGCCAGCGGCGACGCCTGGCGTCGCTACGGCGCCAACCCGCTGGCTAACGCGGTCTCCAACATGGTGAGTACCGCCACCAGCGAGCAGGCGGCGATCGCCTCGATGACCGAGGCGGAGCGGACGGCCTATTTCGCCAGCAATCCAGGGGCCGAGGCGTTAAGCGGCCTCGGCACCCTGAACGCGGCAGATTTCAATCCGACCACCAGCAGCGGGATGGAAAACCTGGCGAAGCTCGGGAGCTATGATGCGGGGCAGGTGGCCAGCTATCTCTCTTCGTCCAGCCGCAAGCCGAACGTTGACCAGACCAGCGGCTCGACCGATTCGCAGAAGGCCAATGGCGTCGAACTGGCGCTGGCGTTAAGCGGTGACGATTACCGGGTCGATATCGGCAGCACGCCGTTGGGCCAGGATCTTAATACCGTAGTCGGCGGGGTGAAATGGTCGCCCAAGCTGACCAACTATCTGTCGCTGATCCTCACCGGCGAACGCCGCTCGCTAACCGACAGCCTGCTTTCCTACGTGGGTCTGAAAGACGCCTATTCCGGGAAAACCTGGGGGCAGGTGACGAAAAACGGCGGCACCCTGCAGCTGAGCTATGACGACGGCGACGCGGGCTTCTATGTCGGCGGCGGTGGATACAGCTATCTGGGGCAGAACGTCGCCAGCAACACCAGTATCAACGCCAATGCCGGGGTCTATCTTCGTCCCTACCATGACGAATACCGCCAGCTGCAGGCCGGGTTGAGCATGAGCTATATGGATTACTCCAAAAACCTCAGCTACTTCACCTATGGTCAGGGGGGCTACTTTAGTCCGCAAAACTACGTCAGCGTATCGCTGCCGGTCAGTCTGACGGAGAAATATGATAACTGGACCATGAAGCTCGGCGGCTCGGTGGGCTATCAGTCTTACAGTCAGGATAAGAGCGCCTATTTCCCGACCAATTCGGAGTGGCAACAGACCCTGGAGACGGCGGTGAGCAATGGGTTTGCCAAGGAAGCCTACTACTCCGCGACCTCGAAGAGCGGCATAGGGTATACCCTGCGCGCCGGGGCGGATTACAAGGTCAACAAACAAATGACCCTGGGGGGCCAGATTGGCTATGACACCTTCGGGGATTATAACGAAAGCACCGCCGGGCTCTATATTCGCTATATGTTAGGAGATCATTGATGATGACGGAGAACAATAACCCGGTGGTGATGACCTGGTTTCAGCAGCAGCAGACGCCTGCCGGATGGTTCGATCTGTTGATTATTATGATCGAAGGTATGCTAAATAATGCCGGCGAGCTGGAAAGCCAGCCCTTCCTGCGTCAGATGGGCGCCTCGCTGGCGGAGACCCATCCGCTGCCGGCGTCGGAGACGGTGGGGGATCTGGAGGCCAATATCAACCGGCTGCTGACTCATTTTCACTGGGGCGTGGTGACCATCGATGTCGGTGAGGACGGCCTGCGCCTGCGCCATCAGGCGTTGCCGGTCAGCCGCGACGAAGCGGGGCGCGTGCGCTGGTGCAACGCGTTCTGTGCCATACTCGAGGGGTTATATTCTCGCTGGCTGCAGAGTCAGGGAGGCAGTGCCCACGTGATACTGCAGCGTGAGCGGGTGTTCTCCGTCTCTGACGTTCAGTTTCTCTACTACCATCCATAAAGAGTGAATTTATGCCCCTGCGTGCTTTAGTGGCGGTGATAGTGACAACGGTAGTGATGCTGGTGCCCAGGGCGTGGGCGGATACGGCCTGGGAGCGCTATAAGGCCCGTTTTATGATGCCGGATGGTCGTATCATTGATACCGCCAATGGCAATGTGTCGCATACGGAAGGTCAGGGCTTCGCCATGCTCCTGGCGGTGGCGAATAACGATCGTCCGGCGTTCGACAAGCTGTGGCAGTGGACGGACAACACCCTGCGCAACAAGTCTAACGGGCTGTTTTACTGGCGCTATAACCCGGTGGCGCCGGACCCTATCGCCGATAAAAACAACGCCTCCGATGGCGATACCCTGATCGCCTGGGCGCTGCTACGCGCGCAAAAGCAGTGGCAGGATAAGCGCTATGCGATTGCCTCTGACGCCATCACCGCCGCCCTGCTGAAGTCTACGGTGGTGTCTTTCGCCGGTCGCCAGGTGATGCTCCCGGGCGTGAAAGGGTTCAACCTCAATGATCACCTGAACCTTAACCCTTCCTATTTCATCTTCCCGGCCTGGCGCGCCTTCGCGGAGCGGACGCATCTCACCGCCTGGCGGACATTGCAGAGCGACGGACAGGCGCTGCTGGGGCAGATGGGCTGGGGGAAATCACATCTACCCAGCGACTGGGTGGCGCTGCGGGCGGATGGCAAGATGCTGCCAGCCAAAGAGTGGCCGCCGCGGATGAGTTTCGATGCGATCCGTATCCCGCTGTATCTCTCGTGGGCCGATCCGCACAGCGCCTTGCTCGCGCCCTGGAAGGCCTGGATGCAGAGTTACCCGCGCCTGCAAACCCCGGCGTGGATCAACGTCAGCACCAACGAGGTGGCTCCCTGGTATATGGCCGGCGGCCTGCTGGCGGTGCGCGATCTGACGCTGGGTGAACCGCAGGAGGCGCCGCAGATTGACGACAAGGATGATTATTACTCTGCCAGCCTCAAGCTGTTGGTCTGGCTGGCGAAACAGGATCAGCGCTAAATACGGTGATTGATTTGCCGCCTTCCCCGCCCGTATGCCTGCGGGCTGAGAAGGTAGAATGGGAACGTCTCACGATGTAAGGCCGCCAACATAGGCGGCCTTGTCGATTATTGCGGATAAGGCACCCAGCTACCGCCATTCAGCTGGACATAAGGCTTGCCCTGATACTGGATGACGATGGCGTTGGCGTTCTCGGACACCGCCGCGCTCTGCGGCAGGTTGGCGACATACTGCTGCCAGTTGACGCTGTCCTCGCTGAACATTTTGCCGTCGAGGGCGCGCACCACCAGCTCCGACACCGCCAGATAACTGCTGGGCTGATCGATGATAATCGGCGCCCCTTCATGCGGCGCCTTCATACCGAAGAATTTCACCGCCGTCGGGACGTTAGTGATCGACGGGCTTGGAATGTCGCGCAGGCCAGATACCTGCATCTTATCGCCCTTCAGCGCGCCGCCGTGTTCCGGCACTACCACCACCATCACTTTCCGCCCCGATTTCTCCAGCTCGGTGAAGAAGTTATCCAGGTCATCAAACAGCTTCTGCGCCCGCACTTTGTAGTCTGCGGTTTTGCTTTGTCCCGGGAAGTGGTTGCCGTCATGCAGCGGCAGGGTGTTATAGAAGGTGGCGTTCCGCGGATTGCTGCTGGCCTCTTCGGTCTTCAGCCAGCGGTTGAGGACCGCCAGATCCTCATACACCGGGGAGCCGTCAAACGCCTGCAGGCTGACCGGCAGGCCGGTCTGGTCCATCAGCGGACTCTGCATGCCGCCCAGCGAACGCAGCTCTTTCAGGAAGTCGCCGAACAGACCGTTATGGCCGAGCATCAGCTGCTGGTTGAAGCCGAGCTTCGCCAGGTTTTCAAACAGGTAGCAGTCGGCGCCGGACGGCTGATACAGGTTAGTATGCGACAGCTGGCCGCAGCTGGCGCGCAGCAGGCGCACCGCCGCCGGGCCGCTGTAGGAGGTCGCGGAGTTAAAGTTTTTGAAGACAATATCAAAGTGCTTCCATAGCGGATGATCCATCAGACCGGCGGCTTCAATATCCGACCAGGAGAGGGAGCAGATGTTGATCACCAGCAGGTCAAACGGCTGCGCATCCGCCGGCAGCTGGTCCGGGAACGGCGTCTTGCGCTTCTGCTCGGCGGCATAGAAAGCGTTCAGCCAGTTGGTCAGGTTGGCTGAGGTCGGCGGCTCGGTCTGCGGCGGAATATCGCTGTTGGCGGGGCTGGACGCGGCGCCAGCGGCGGCGTTGGCCCCGGTATTGGCCTGTGCGGTCGTGGCGGCGGCCGTGGTGGGCTGACCGGAGGGCCATAGGGTAAAGGCCGGCAGCAGCGGGCTGACCGCCAGCCAGACGACCATTGCCGAGACAAACACGGTGACGCGCAGCCACTGGCTGATAAACAACCATAGCACCAGCAAAACAAAGAAGGCGCCAACCATGCTCCAGTTGATAAAGCGGACAATCAGATCCCAGATATAGCTGGCGCTGAAGCCGGCGATTTGCGACCCCTGGCTAAAAATCGACTCTGGCCCGGGCAGCCAGGTATCGTGCCAGAACAGCGCGAATCCCAGCGGAATAGCGATCCAGTGGCGGATACGGTGTAGCTTTTCGCGCGGGATCGGCACCAGCAGAAAGGCGAGAAATACCAGGTTCAGCATCGGATGGAAATTGAGATACCCGGCCCACAGCAGGGCAAACTTGACCAGAAAGTAGAAGTTCCAGCCGCCAAGGCCGCGCCAGTACTGCCAGAGCGGAAGCGGTGCCGCGGTCGTTTTTTTATTTGTCATTTGTTCGCTTTGCCTTGCTTAACCGTTGTTCCCCGGCGTAATACCCCTGCCGGTTTCACGTAACGGGGTTTAAAGAACATCAGTCTTAACGTCGTGCGGATCCGGCGCTGATAGTGGCGCGTCAGGTAGCCCAGCGGAAAAAACAGCAGGGCGCAGAGCACCACCAGTTGCAGAATATCGGCGAGAGACATCATCAGGCTTGCTCCTCGCGGGTGGTTAACCGGTGTGGTTCGGGGTAGCGTCGCCAGTGGCGTCCATCGTGGGTGGCGTTAATGGTCTCGTTTTTACCGACCGAGAGAGGCAGCGGCGTGTTCCAGCGCGCCGGCTCGACGCCGCGCATGATTACGATTTCCGAGAGGATTTGCTTGTCTTCAAACCACACCATACGGTTAGAAAAAATATCGCCGGTCGGCAGGGGGAAAATGTGGTTTAGCGCGGTATCGAGGTCATTGATCCGGCAAAACGACAAAAACAGCACCAGCCGGTTATTGCCGATGGTCATGATGTCGCCCATCCGGTTAGGTTTGCATAACGTCAGCGCCTGCTCAACGCGCAGCCCCGGCGCCGGGCGCAGGGCCACCATCACGCCTTTGCTGTCGGGTGGAAGCAGGGTATTGGTCATCACGTTGTGCACCGCTTCGCAGAAGGCATCCCACTTCTGGTAGCCGCGCAGCTTTAACGGCTGGCTCCAGGTCAGCAGGGTGGCAAAATCTTCCGGGATATGGCGGGAGAACTTTTGGTTCTGTACGCTTTCGATTAGCGTCAGGCAGCGGGAGAGCGATGCGCTGCTGGGGATCACCAGGCTGGCGCCGCTGCTGAGCAGTAGCCGCTCATCGGTCGCGCGCAGGCTCGGGGTTTGTTCACGGACGATGATTTTCAGCGCCGTACCGCGCTGGCGACGCAGGGTATGAATATAGCGGCCCAGCTGTTCAATTTGCGTATTTTGGGTAATGGAGAAGAGGATCGTCGCCGCTTGCGCGTTGCGCCCGGCGTTGAAGACCTCGTCGTTGGTGTCAAACAGCGTCCAGTATTCCGACAGCGGCGGGGCGCCTTCCAGCACGCGCACATGGCTGAGGATCGCTTTTTCGTCGCTGCGCGGCTGCACGCTGGTTTCAGCGTCCTGCGCTAATCGCCAGCCAGCGTCATCATGTTGCACCATCAGCTGCTGTTGGGCGCTGATACCCTTATCGCTTCCCCACCAGGCAATATCAAAGATATGCCGGTCGCCCTGGTAACGAATACTTGCCAGTCCGGAAAGGGAGCGGTACTCACGTAATAAGGGAGTCAGCTGCCGATCGATTTCCTGCGCGGAATTGATCGCTAAGAACGCGCAACGGTGATATTGAGCCCAGCGGCTGGTCTTTTCTACCCAGGCGCAGGCACTGTTGCAAATAGTCGGTGGTGATAAACTTATCATCCCCTTTTGCTGATGGAGCTGCACATGAACCCATTCAAAGGCCGGCATTTTCAGCGTGACATCATTCTGTGGGCCGTACGCTGGTACTGCAAATACGGCATCAGTTACCGTGAGCTGCAGGAGATGCTGGCTGAACGCGGAGTGAATGTCGATCACTCCACGATTTACCGCTGGGTTCAGCGTTATGCGCCTGAAATGGAAAAACGGCTGCGCTGGTACTGGCGTAACCCTTCCGATCTTTGCCCGTGGCACATGGATGAAACCTACGTGAAGGTCAATGGCCGCTGGGCGTATCTGTACCGGGCCGTCGACAGCCGGGGCCGCACTGTCGATTTTTATCTCTCCTCCCGTCGTAACAGCAAAGCTGCATACCGGTTTCTGGGTAAAATCCTCAACAACGTGAAGAAGTGGCAGATCCCGCGATTCATCAACACGGATAAAGCGCCCGCCTATGGTCGCGCGCTTGCTCTGCTCAAACGCGAAGGCCGGTGCCCGTCTGACGTTGAACACCGACAGATTAAGTACCGGAACAACGTGATTGAATGCGATCATGGCAAACTGAAACGGATAATCGGCGCCACGCTGGGATTTAAATCCATGAAGACGGCTTACGCCACCATCAAAGGTATTGAGGTGATGCGTGCACTACGCAAAGGCCAGGCCTCAGCATTTTATTATGGTGATCCCCTGGGCGAAATGCGCCTGGTAAGCAGATTTTTTGAAATGTAAGGCCTTTGAATAAGACAAAAGGCTGCCTCATCGCTAACTTTGCAACAGTGCCTAAAAAATCATCTTTTTTTGGTAGGGCGATCTCCGTAGGTTAAGGGTCATTTGGCTAAAAAGCGTCCTATTCTTTGATGGTCATGCTTGCATGACCATCTGAGCAACCAAAAACTACAGATAAACTACAGATAAACTACAAAAAACGTTTTGCATTAGTGTTGGAAGACTACAAATAGACTACAAATAGACTACAATAAAACTACAAAGAAACTACAAAAAACGTGACAGACTACAAATAGACTACAAATAGACTACAAGAATACTACAGATAAACTACAAAACTCGATTGACCCCTTCTTACGAGTGTTGTAGAGTCATTTTCATACAACGGAGGGGGTTATGAATAAACCAGCAGATCTGAAACCCCGCAACTTATCGGCTGCTGTCAGATTGCGCCTAAATGAAATCGAGAACTGGCTGGACAGAGGGCTAACGCGGCATGAAATTGCTGAAATCCTCGACAGCGAATACAGCTTTTCGGTAACAGCCAAAGGGCTTGAGATGGCACTGTATAGAACGCGGCAAAACCGAAAAAATGTATTGCACAATACACATGATAAGAGTAGCGCGAAGGGTGCAGCGGAAAGTGTATTGCACAATACACAACCGTCTGAGCCTGAAGCGCAGGAAAGTGAAAAAGCAGAGAGTCCCGGCATTATTGATAAAGAATTCTTCAATAAAATCGGTGAGAATTTCGACCCTAAGAAGTTCAACAAAAAATTCTGAGGTGATTTATGAAAGTAGCGGTAATTAATTACAGTGGCAGTGTTCGTAAAACCTTAATTTCATCTTACCTGTTAGCTCCGCGCCTGACTGGTGCAAAGTTCTATGCGGTAGAGACTATCAACCAGTCTGCTTCCGATCTGGGTATTGAAAATGTGACCAGTTTTAAAGGTGACGACTTCTCACGTTTGATTGAGGGGTAATGACTCCAACTTACTGGTAGTGTTTTAGCGAAGTTAAGTGACACAATAGTTTAATCTGGAGGAATTAATGAAGAGTTATGAGTAATTTTAATTTTCTAACAGACATCAGCCCTGAACTCGCTCAATTTGGTAAAAGTGCCGAGCTGTATTGCCATGATGATAAGCAGGTAGCACTAGTGAAACTTAGGTGTTTTACTGAAGTAGTCGTTGGGGAAATTTATTCACGTTTATCGCTAACCCCACCTGTTCGTGATGATTTATATAATCGACTGCGCAGCTACGAATTCAAGGACGTTGTCAGTGATAAGGGAATCTGGGCCAAATTAGATGTATTGCGACATAAAGGTAACAAAGCCGCCCACTCTAGCAATGGTTCAGACGAGATTTCCCTCAATGAAACACTCTGGTTAATCAAAGAAGCTTATTTAGTCGCCCGTTGGTATGCTCAAGCTATTCTCAATAAGCCTATCACTCCGCCAGAGTTTGTTGATCCGGTAAAACCTATCGATCATACATCTCGCTTAGAAGCAGAGTTAGAACGGCAACGTCAAGAACTCAATAAACGAGAGGCTGAATTAAAGACCCAGCTTGCTGATAATAGTGATAAATATCAACAACAGACGAGTGAGCTAATAGCTCAACTAGACGAAAAAAACGACACACTTTCCAATGTAAAAAAAGAGCAAGCACTATTACAGATTGAACTTGAACAAAAACAAAAAGATCTAGTCGCTTCACAACAAGCCTTCTTTGATTACAGGACGCGTGAAGAGTTTAAACAAGCTAGTATTTCATCAGCTTCAAGCTTTGATCTTGATATGGAAGTGACGCGCCGAAATATTGATATATTTGATTGCTTTGAAGGAGTAAGTTTAACTAAAGGTCAAAACCAAATAGTTAAGCAAATAAATGAGTTTCTAACCGATACCAAACAAAACGTATTTTTACTTAATGGTTATGCAGGTACAGGTAAAACATTTATAACTAAAGGAATTACTCAGTACCTAGAAAGAATTGGTCGTGAATTCGCTATTATGGCCCCGACGGGGAAAGCCGCGAAAGTGATATCAGACAAAACAATGCAACCTGCCAGCACTATTCACCGCGTGATATACAATTACGACAACGTGAAAGAGTACAAAGTTGACGGTGTGGAAGGGTCTGAAACTTATCGTTGCTATGCTGACCTTAAAGTCAATGTAGATACTGCCGAAGCTGTTTATATAATTGATGAAGCGTCAATGGTTTCTGACAGATATTCCGATGGTGAGTTTTTTCGTTTTGGGAGCGGATATTTATTAAAAGACTTGCTCAAGTACATAAATATTGACCACAACGATCATAATAAGAAAGTTATTTTTATTGGTGATAATGCACAGTTGCCACCTGTTGGAATGAATACGTCACCAGCGCTAGATGCCAGTTACCTTAAAGAAAATTATCAAGTCGCTGTGGCTTCAGGGTACTTGACTGAAGTTGTTCGTCAAAAAGGTGATAGTGGTGTTTTGAACAATGCTGCCATGTTGCGTGACGGTTTAGAGCAAAATCTTTTCAATAAACTGAAATTTGAAGTTAATGATCATGATGTATTTAATTTGTCCTCGGAAAATCTACTTAGCACTTATCTAGACTCATGTGATAGAAAAGTTAGCCGTACAGGAGAAAGTATTATTATTGCTTCTTCAAACCGACAAGTAGCTGAGTATAACCGTTTGGTTAGAGAGTACTTCTTTACTGGTCAACAGCAAATGGTCGCGGGAGATAAAGTCATTTCGGTAGCAAATCACTATCGAGCAGACGCTTGTATTACCAATGGTGAATTTGGAATGATCAAGGAAGTACTATCTCCTCATTCTGAGTTGATTAGTGTTGACATTAGCGTCAAAGGTGACACTGGTGACATGGTTAAGCGAAAAGTAAATCTGAGTTTTAGGGATGTGATTCTAGGCTTTCGCAACGACTACGGTGAACCATTCTTCTTTGAAGCCAAAATTGTAGAAAACCTACTTTACAATGATCAGCCGACCTTATCGTCAGATGAGCACAAAGCACTCTATGTTCACTTTTTAAATCGACACCCAGAACTGAGACGTAAAGGTAATGAACAAAAGCTTAGAATTGCATTATTGCAAGATCCTTATTTCAATGCTTTTAAACTTAAGTTTGGTTATTCCATTACTGGACACAAAGCACAGGGTAGCGAATGGAAAACTGTTTTCTTACAGTGTCAAACACACCAAAAAGCCTTAACTAAAGATTACTTCCGCTGGTTATACACCGCTATAACGAGAACTTCTGGCATCCTGTATGTAATGAATCCACCTCAGTTGCGCTTAGGAGATGGAATGAAAATAGCAGGAGCGTACCAACCCAAAGCAGTAAACCTAGACAATTCTGCTCCTGAAGGCGTTGAGGTTGTGCGACCAAGTACCGAAGCAACGAACTCAGTAGCCACAGCGAAGTTTGATTTTCAGACTGACATCCCGCAACTTAAAAAGCTATACCAACTTGTTGATGCATGTATTGAAGGTACAGGGATTACTGTAGTGGATGTCCTTCATTATAACTATCAAGATCGTTACATCTTGCAGCGCGGGAATGAGCAGGCTTCGATAAGTTTCAATTACAAGGGTAACTGGAAAGTGTCTGGCGTAAAGAGCATTACTCAAGATGGGTTCGATGTTGAACTCATGGCTTTGCTTGGTCAATTAGAAGGTACTTTGCTCGATGTACCTGAGCCTTCAAAGGATACTCAGTTCCATTTTTCAGAGCCATTCTTAGAAGAGTTTTATCTAAATGTAATGGATCAAATCAACAGTGTTGGAGCTGATATAAGCAAAATTGAGTCTCGTTCATTTTGTGAAAGATATGCATTTGTTAAAGGCAATGAGTTGGCGGTAATTGAGTTTTGGTACAACAAGTCTAGCCAGTTTACTAAAGTTCAACCTATGCCTCAGCTTAGTAATTCCACAAGGCTCATTGACGAAATAATATGTCAAATAGGTGTGCTTCTATGAATGAGCCAGCTAATCGTACAGTAAATAATTTGAGAAAGAGCGGAGACCTGCAAGGGGCTTGGGAGTTTGGTTTTCAAGCGTTGCAGGCAGCTCCCCAAGATACTTACTTGAAAGGTGCTTTATTTTGGGTGTGTTATGAGTTTCTTAAGCACCAGCTTGAAAATCTAAATAAGCGAGCGAGTTCTTCAAACAACTATCGTCCTACTGATTTTGAATTTGAGCAAATAGAGAACTTGCTGCAAACCATAGTAAATTTAGATATTGCTACTGGCGGCCTAGAGTACAAAATGCTGCTGGTTCAGTTTAAGAAGAGTTTGGAATGGTTTCCAACCTTGATTCACCTTGTGCTTCGACATCAAACTGTACTATTTGATGATGAGGCTAAAACACCTTTTCAAGCTGAAAAAGGTGAAGTGCCAAGTTTGATGCTCTCAACAGCACGCCAAGTGGCGAGTGCATGGCTTAGAGCACGAGAGTATTGGCATCTAGATCTTAACCAAGTGATGGCATTTATTAACCAAACACGCGAGCAAGCCTCTGACACTAAACATATGATGTGGCTTGATTACGACCAAGCGAAGTGCCTTGTTGTTGCGGGCCAATACGATCAGGCTCGCGAACTCATTCTACCCATTTTAAGAAAGAAGCAAAAAGAGTCTTGGGCTTGGGGAGCGTTGGCTGCTACTTATTCAAAACAAGATCAGCGTTTAGCAATGAAGTTTTTTGCTAGGGGAATAGTATCCGCACATGACGTTACTTTTAGTTTACGTTTATTACAGGGAATTATTCCTTTATTACTTGCAAATCAACAGCAAGCTGAAGCCTCAATGTGCCTAAAAACGGCTATTGCGGCTTATCAAGCCCATGGGTGGAAGCTAAAGCAAGAGCTAGAACAGCTATCTATGCAGGCTTGGTATGATTCTGGTGTCGATGAGAAGCAACTGAGTCCTTTTTTAAACTCTATTTCTCACGACGCTTTAAATTACTTGCATGGGCCGATGGAGAAGGTTGTTGCTATCGTAGAGAATATCCATAAATCCGGTAAAGGCTTTCAAGTATTCGTAAATAAGTCGACATCACTATCAGTTCGCATGGGGGTTCATAAAGGTAAGCAGAAACCTCAGGCTGGTGACTATGTCGAGCTATCCGTAGCGAGTGTTGATGGAAACAAAGAAGTAGTAGCTTCCTCATCGTCCAAGCAAGTAGATATGGCTGATGTTTCGTATGTAGAGGGTACGCTTCGAATAGCACCCAAAGGCTTCGGATTTGTCGAGGATACTTTTGTTCCTCCCTTTGTTATAGGTAATTTAAAAAATGAAACAAAAGTCAGAGCACTCCGTATCATGAGTTGGGACAAATCTAAAGCTCGCCACAACTGGAAAGCGATTAAGTTAACGGAACTAAATTTTAATGAATACTAAGTCACTTTCCGGCGAAATCGAGTTAGGACAGGCTCAAGAATTAGCCGAGGTCGAATAATGGCAACCCGAGTAGAAATGATTATCGAAACGCTCAAGGCGAACCCCGACAAGAAGTTTACTGCTCGGGATTTAGCCAAAGAATTTGTGCTTCGATGGCTTTGTTGAATAAATCGAACTTTTGCTGAGTTGAAGGATCAGATCACGCATCTTCCCGACAACGCAGACCGTTCCGTGGCAAAGCAAAAGTTCAAAATCACCAACTGGCCCACCTACAATAAAGCCCTCATCAACCGTGGCTCCATAACTTTCTGGCTGGATGATGAAGCTATTCAGGCCTGGTATGAGTCAGCAACACCTTCTTCACGAGGCAGACCTCAGCGCTATTCTGACCTTGCCATCACGACTGTGCTGGTCATTAAACGCGTATTCAGGCTGACCCTGCGCGCTGCGCAGGGCTTTATTGATTCCATTTTTTCTCTGATGAACGTTCCGCTACGCTGCCCGGATTACAGCTGTGTCAGCTGGTGGGCAAAGTCGGTTAATGTCAGTTTCAAAACGTCCACCCGGGGTGAAATCGCACACCTGGTAATTGATTCCACCGGGCTGAAGGTCTTCGGTGAAGGCGAGTGGAAAGTCAAAAAGCATGGCCAGGAACGCCGCCGTATCTGGCGTAAGCTGCATCTCGCCGTTGACAGTAAAACACATGAAATCATCTGCGCTGACCTGTCGCTGAACAATGTTACGGACTCAGAGGCCTTCCCCGGGTTAATCCGGCAAACCCACCGGAAAATCAGGTCAGCCGCCGCCGATGGCGCTTACGATACCCGGCTATGTCACGATGAACTGCGGCGTAAGAAAATCAGCGCGCTTATCCCTCCCCGAAAAGGTGCGGGTTACTGGCCCGGTGAATATGCAGACCGTAACCGTGCAGTGGCTAATCAGCGAATGACCGGGAGTAATGCGCGGTGGAAATGGACAACAGATTACAACCGTCGCTCGATAGCGGAAACGGCGATGTACCGGGTAAAACAGCTGTTCGGGGGTTCACTGACGCTGCGTGACTACGATGGTCAGGTTGCGGAGGCTTTGGCCCTGGTACGAGCGCTGAACAAAATGACGAAAGCAGGTATGCCTGAAAGCGTGCGTATTGCCTGAAAACACAACCCGCTACGGGGGAGACTTACCCGAAATCTGATTTATTCAACAAAGCCTCGTTGGATGTTCCTTCACGCGGTGAAATGACATTATCCCATCAATGGCAGAACGCCGATGGCGAAGCCCTGCGTGAGGTGAAGACAGAAAAATGTGGCGCTTTCCACTCTTTTAAAGGGAAAGCGCCAAATGTTAAATCTGTGCTTGAAAAGCAGCGATCAGGCGAGCTTTAAGCATTTTCACGTTATTCATTAGACTGTTAGTTCGTATGTTTGACAGTCAAAGCCCCGGCGGTGCCGGGGCGGTTTCAATTAACTAACAATCCAGTTTATAGCAACCACGTCTTCTGGTGTTAAGTCAATAGCATGGATTTTTCCGTCACGAATAGTTCGCCAGTTTTTCCTTGATCCGCATTCAGGCCACACCCATACATCTTCATGCCAGGAAGAACGACGACATACCGTTGCGTAACCATCTTTAATCTTCTGTCTGGCAGTATGCAGTGACAGGTTTTCCTTCGGACTTTCTGGCAATGGATGGTGAATGGCCTGAAACATCCCCATTTCTTTTCGAGGGTAAGTACAGGTACGGTCTCAAGCCCTGTCATGATTCCGAACACCACGACAGCTTCGCCGCGCTTAACGCCAGCAGCAAAGGTTACGGTGTAACCGTCAACCGTGAAACGCCTTGATTCCGTGATACGACTCTGCAAAGCACCCCCAGAAAAAACAGGCGTACTTTACAGTAAAATGCAGTGTTAAAAAAGGGTGTTAGAAATTTAATCTCATGAATCCATGAGGCGGCTATTGGCACCTACTGTCACACCGCCACGGCGAAGATAACGCATCAGTGTTTCGGGCTTCTTCCATGTACCTTCCTGCATAATTTCAACCATAGACACCTGTTTTTCAGCCATATCTATGGCAGCACCAACACGCGCACTGTGGCCTGTCCACGTCCGGTAACGGCCTTTATTGGGGGTGGCATCACTCTTACCCAGCAGCGCCCAGGCGTCACTGAAAATCTTCTCCATCGCGGGCGCGGTTAGTGGCGTGGTAGTGATCCGCGCTTTGTTGCTCCGGTGTACTGGCGGGAAAAGTATCGCATCCGGGTGATCACGTAGTCCGGACGCGTCCAGCCAGTCATTGAGAACCGCAGTTGTCCGGCGGGAGAGCACCTTATCAAGTCCGGCGGCGGTCGTGATGGTTTTGGTGTGGGATACGTGAAGCGTTACAGTGTCACCAGTCTGTTCCAGATCGCGAACACGCACGCGGGACATTTCAGCCATACGCAACAGGGTATTGTAGGCCAGGAACAGAAAAGCCCGGTTGCGCAGATCCACCAGCCTGTCAGAACGGGAGAGCAGCACGTCGAGAAGTTTCAGGTCATCCCAGCGCAGGGGCACTGCCTGGCCTGTGCGTTCGCCTTTTTCGGTTGCAGCTTCGCGCCGGATGCGCCGCATCGCCAGGGATACGCTTTTGTCATCAGATAGTTGCGGCAGTCCGCATTGTGACAAAAGCATATTGAGCATGGCGTAATGCTTTTCAATGGTGGTTGAAGCCAGATCCGCATCATGCAGTTGAAGCAGGTATTCGCGGGCAGCTTCCGGGGAGATCGGAAACCACGCAAGACCACGAGCGTGACACCAACGCGCCCAGGAGTGAAAGACCAGGCGCAGATCGCGCAGTGTATTAGGTGAGTAAGCACCCTGGTCATTAAGGAACTGCATGAAATTTTTGGCGGCTTCCTGGTACTCAGCACCAATATCACGAAGAAACATGCCAGAATTACCGGAGATAATAAGTTTACTCATGTAATCATTTCACCTCTATAAATTGGTGTCGCTACGCGAAAAAACAAAAAATGACAGGCTAGTTATCCGTGAGAATTTAAAATTTAAGCTCTTGATTCGAATCATGACTTTTTGTGCCTGTCAATACTGATCATTTGTTCAATATTATATGATAACTTTAAATAATGCCAATTATTTAAAGTTAGAAGGGGGAGATTTTTTTTGATACAATGGATCAAGTGAACAAAAAAGAAACCGTTTGATAAGCGGGATTTAGCAGCGTAAATCCAGGGTTTTGAAGAAGGTTTTCTAAATAAATTGACAATAAACTATAAGTTGATCCTTTACTCATTGTGTTGGGTGATGCTGCCAACTTACTGATTTAGTGTATGATGGTGTTTTTGAGGTGCTCCAGTGGCTTCTGTTTCTATCAGCTGTCCCTCCTGTTCAGCTACTGACGGGGTGGTGCGTAACGGCAAAAGCACCGCCGGACATCAGCGCTATCTCTGCTCTCACTGCAGTAAAACATGGCAACTACAGTTCACTTACACCGCCTCTCAGCCCGGTACGCACCAGAAAATCATTGATATGGCCATGAATGGCGTTGGATGCCGGGCAACCGCCCGCATTATGGGCGTTGGCCTCAACACGATTTTCCGCCATTTAAAAAACTCAGGCCGCAGTCGGTAACCTCGCGCATACAGCCGGGCAGTGACGTCATCGTCTGCGCGGAAATGGACGAACAGTGGGGCTATGTCGGGGCTAAATCGCGCCAGCGCTGGCTGTTTTACGCGTATGACAGGCTCCGGAAGACGGTTGTTGCGCACGTATTCGGTGAACGCACGATGGCGACGCTGGGGCGTCTTCTGAGCCTGCTGTCGGCCTTTGAGGGGTCCGCTTGGAAAACGGAATCTATGGTCACTCCCGTTTTTGCAACACCGATTTTGACGACAAGTTGGCTTGCTTGAATCTATCCGGCGTCTGAATGGGATTTTATTCCCGCGCCTTGATGAGTTCCGCGCCTGATGAACCTCCAGAAAATATACGGCTTCAATGAGCCTTTCCGTTTTACAGGTTCCTCAACAGGCCGGTGGGCCGTTAGTATCATCAATATCAGTATTCGCAAAACCAGATCAGTAATTCTTTAAACCGGTGTATTTCTGCCGTTATGCTACATAAGTTTGCTGTCGTGCCGTTAGGGCCCAGGCTATTCTGGCCAGCTTGTTTGCCAGAGCACAAGTGACGACAAAGTTGCTTTTCCGGCACAGTAAATCCCTGACCCAATCGGCCAATTTGCCAGACTGGTGTTCCAGTTTTTGTATGAATACCCTGGCACATTGAACCAACAAAGTTCGGATCTTTTTATTACCTCGCTTACTAATTCCCAGCAATGTCGTCCTACCTCCCGTGCTGTACTGCCGAGGTACAAGCCCTGTTGCCGCCGCAAAGTCACGGCTGCTGGCGTACTGCTTCCCGTCGCCAATCTCAGTTGAAATAGTACTCGCTGTCAGTGTTCCGACGCAGGGAATGCTCAGCAAGCGCTGTCCAACCTCATCTTCGTCCAACTTTCGTTTCAACTGGGATTCCAAATCTTTAATCTGCTCAACAAGATAGTGATAATGCTGTTGTAATTTCAGCAATAACTGGCTGAGGTAAAGAGGCAAACTATTATCCTCAAGAATGGTACTCAGTCGGCTAATAACGGCAGCTCCTCGGGGAACGCTAATGCCAAATTCCAGCAGAAAAGCATGCATTTGATTGGTTGTTTTTACCTTATCCTGAACCAGGGATTCACGGACACGATGCAGAGCCCGCATTGCCTGCTGAGATTCCGTTCTGGGCTGCACAAAACGCATAGACGGACGCGATGCAGCTTCACAAATAGCTTCGGCGTCGACAAAGTCGTTTTTATTGCTTTTAACGAACGGGCGGACAAATTGTGGTGATATCAGCTTTGGGGAATGCCCCAACTCTTCCAACTTGCGTGCCATAAAGTGAGAACCGCCACAGGCTTCCATTGCGATGGTTGTAGCGGGGCATGTCGCCAAAAATTCGATCAACTTTGGCCGGGTAAATTTTTTACGGTAAACAGCCTTCCCGCGACGATCCTGGCAATGAATATGGAAAGAGTTTTTACCCAGATCGATACCAATGAGCGCAATGTTTTCCATGATAGTTCTCCGAATGAAAGCCTGTCCTCAGCATAGTACCGGGAAGGAGGGAGTGACCATCTCATTAAATAAAGCACGCTAAGCCGGTGGCAGCGGTCGCAATGGCCTAAACTTCCCCGCACCGACCTTGGCGCTGCTGCGCCATAGGTAATCGCCGGTCAGGTTGATGTGCTCCCACCCCAGCGGCGACAGATATTGCAACAATGTGTCGTCCAGCGCCGTGCCGTTGCCACGCAAAGCACTGGTGGCACGCTCCAGATATACCGTGTTCCACAACACGATGGCCGCCGTCACCAGATTGAGGCCGCTGGCCCGGTAGCGCTGCTGCTCAAAACTGCGGTCGCGGATTTCACCCAATCGGTAGAAGAAGACCGCCCTGGCCAGCGCGTTGCGCGCCTCGCCCTTATTCAGCCCCGCATGGACGCGGCGGCGCAGCTCCACGCTTTGCAGCCAATCCAAAATGAACAGCGTGCGCTCTGACGGCTGCGAACCGCCAGGGACAGGCGCAATGTCAGATTCTGTCGCGGCCTTGGCGCGTGCCTGGAAGCGTTCATAGCAATCCAGCCCGCAGAAATGTTCGACGTATTCCGCGCCTTCCGGGGTGAAGGCGGCATCGAGCGGAATTTCTTTGCAGCATACGCAGCAGGTGGTGCAACTGGCAGTGTTCGGGGCGTTTGCGTTCATGGTGGTACTCCTCCAGATTGGTAGCGAAGCTCAAAGCTGCCCACTCTCGGCTGGCTGGGAAGCGGTCATGATCTTCCCTTGAAGGCCCGCAGCAGCCGCGTCACAGACAGGACAAACAAGCCGGTCAGCGTGAGGGCTGCAATACCCCAGTGCTCCCCGATGAACGCGCCGGCCGTCGTGCCGGCTAGCACAATGGCGAGAATCGGCAAATGGCAGGGACAGGTGAGCACGGCCAGCGCGCCCCACAAGTAGCCGGTGATCGGTTTGTGCGTCTCAGACGGCAAGTGCTCTGGGCTGTTCATGGCAGACTCTCCGCGTGCTGTGCCGGTTCGGTTGGCATGGCGGCCAGTTGCATTTCGAGGCTGGCCAGGGCCTCGCGCCGACGCTCGACGAGTTGCCGCAACACGGCAAGCTGCGCAGACGCACCGTCACCGTCCGCAGCATCCAGCGCCCGGCACAGCCGCGCCAGTGCGTCCAGGCCGATACCCGCTTCGAAGGCAGCCCGTACAAAGCGCAGCCGTTGCAACGCGGTGTCATCGAACAAGCCGTAGCCGCCCGTGGTGTACGCGACCGGCCGTAGCAATCCGCGCAGCAGGTAGTCGCGCACGATATGCACGCTCACCCCGGCATCAAGGGCCAGCCGGGACACTGTGTAGGCGCTCATTGAACACCTCCTTTTCCTCATCCGGCGCAGCACGAAAGCTGCTTCACGTCCTTGCTGAAGGTCTGCGCCGCGAGCTTCAGCCCTTCGACCATGGTCAGGTAGGGGAACAATTGGTCGGCCAGTTCCTGCACGGTCATACGGTTGCGAATGGCGAGCACCGCCGTCTGGATCAGTTCACCCGCTTCCGGGGCCACCGCTTGCACGCCGATGAGCCGTCCGCTACCTTCCTCGATGACCAGCTTGATGAAGCCGCGTGTGTCGAAGTTGGCAAGCGCACGCGGCACGTTATCCAGTGTTAGCAGGCGACTGTCGGTCTCGATCCCGTCGTGATGTGCTTCCGCCTCGCTGTAGCCCACGGTGGCGACCTGCGGGTCGGTGAACACCACGGCCGGCATTGCGGTCAGGTCCAGGGCCGCATCGCCGCCAGTCATGTTGATCGCCGCACGAGTGCCGGCCGCTGCCGCCACATAGACGAACTGCGGCTGGTCGGTGCAGTCGCCGGCCGCGTAGATGTTCGGGCTACTGGTGCGCATGCCCTTGTCGATGACGATGGCCCCCTGCGCATTGACGGCTACCCCCGCCGCTTCCAATGCCAGGCTGCGCGTGTTCGGTGTCCGGCCGGTGGCGACCAGCAGCTTGTCGGCGCGCAATTCACCGTGCGTGGTGGTCAGCACGAATTCACCGTCCATATGGGCGACCTGGCTGGCTTGCGTGTGCTCCAGCACCTCGATGCCCTCGGCACGGAAAGCGGCTGTCACCGCCTCGCCGATGGCCGGGTCTTCACGGAAGAACAAGGTATTGCGCGCCAGGGCCGTGACCTTGCTGCCCAGCCGGGCAAAGGCTTGCGCCAGCTCCAGCGCCACCACCGACGAGCCGATTACGGCAAGGCGTTCGGGAATGGTGTCGCTCGCCAGGGCCTCGGTGGAAGTCCAGTAGGGTGACTCTTTCAAGCCCGGAATCGGCGGGACCCCGGGCTGGCACCCGTGGCGACCAGGCAGCGGTCGAACATCACGACGCGCTCGCCACCCTCGTTCAAACTAACGATAAGGCTCTGGTCGTCCTTGAAACGCGCTTCACCGTGCAGAACGGTGATGGCTGAATTGCCGTCCAGGATGCCTTCGTACTTGGCATGACGGAGTTCTTCGACACGGGCCTGCTGCTGGGCCAGCAGCCGCTCGCGCAAGATCGTCGGCGGTGTGGGTGGCATGCCGCCGTCGAATGGGCTTTCCCGGCGCAGATGGGCGATGTGGGCGGCGCGGATCATGATCTTGGACGGCACACAACCGACGTTGACGCAGGTGCCGCCGATGGTGCCGCGCTCAATCAGCGTGACCTGCGCGCCTTGCTCGACGGCCTTCAGTGCTGCCGCCATCGCGGCTCCACCGCTACCAATGACGACGACCTGCAACGGGCGTTCGTTGCCACTGGGCTTATCAGCGGCCCCTATCCAGCCGCGCATCTTGTCGAGCAGGCCGGCGCGGTTGTCCGTCGGTGGCGCATCGGCAAGCGTTGCCTCGTAGCCCAGTCCGGCCACGGCGGTAGTCAGCGCATCCGATGACGTGCCCGCCTCAATGGCGAGTTGCGCTGTGCCCTTCGGATAGGACACCAGCGCCGATTGCACGCCGGGCACTTTCTCCAAGGCTTCCTTGACGTGAGCCGCGCACGAGTCGCAGGTCATCCCGGTGATTTTCAGGGTGGTCATGTATTTTTCCTTTTCTGTGGTGGCTACGGCTGTTGCCGTCAGCCACGTTGTTCTGGCAATTCACAGCTGTCCGGCCCGCAGCGGCGATGTGCTGGCGAGATGAAATCCCAGACCGACACCCCAACCATCAAGGCCAGGCCGACATAGAGCAGTCCACCGCTCTGCCAGCCGTAAGCCCGCATTAAAAACACCGCTGCCAGCACCAAGATCGGGCCTATCGTGCCGAGCGCCGTGCGTCGCCACTGTCGATGATTGAGCCAAGCGATAGCATTGGCGAGTAACGCGATGCCGGCGAACATCGGCAGCAGGATGCCAATGAATAGCCCCTCGTACTGGCTCAAGAAGCCCAGTCCGATGGCCGCGCCAAAGCTGGCGATGGCAGGAAAACAGGCGGCGCAGCCCATCGCGGAAACGACGCTGCCGAGCGCGCCGGTTTTGCCAGCGATGCGCGTGATGAGTCCCATGTGTCGCTCCCGAGTTCGGTTAACGGATCAGCGTTTGAGGCTGGACGGATAGCCCGCGTCCTCGGTCGCCTTGGTCAACTTCTGGACGTTGGTCTTGGCATCGTCGAAGGTGACGACGGCCTGGCGCTTGTCGAAACTTACGTCGGTCTTGCTCACGCCCTCAACCTTGGAAAGCGCGTGCTTGACAGTGATCGGGCAAGAGGCGCAGGTCATGCCAGGCACGGACAGCGTGACGGTCTGGGTGGCGGCCCACACGGGGGCAACAACGGCAGCGAGGGCGAGGGCGGCAAACAGTTTTTTCATGATGAACTCCTGTGATTAATAGAAAAATGGCATGACGTAGGGAAATCCGAGCGAGACCAGGACCAGCGCGGCCACGATCCAGAAAATGAGCTTGTAAGTAGCTCGCACTTGGGGAATCGCGCAGACCTCACCCGGTTTGCAGGCTTGCGCCGGGCGGTAGATGCGCCGCCAGGCGAAAAACAGCGCGACCAGCGCTGCGCCGATGAAGATCGGGCGATAGGGTTCCAGCACCGTCAGGTTGCCGATCCATGCCCCGCTGAACCCCAAGGCGATCAAAACCAGCGGCCCCAGGCAGCAGGCCGACGCAAGAATGGCGGCCAGCCCACCGGCGAAGAGCGCGCCGCGCCCGTTTTGTGGTTCAGACATACGCTTGTCCTTTCAAATTTGGTTTGGATAGCTTAAGCTTACTTCCGTAGTTATGTACGGAGTCAAGCGATATGCAAATTAATTTTGAGAATCTGACCATTGGCGTTTTTGCCAAGGCGGCCGGGGTCAATGTGGAGACCATCCGGTTCTACCAGCGCAAGGGCCTGCTGCCGGAGCCAGACAAGCCCTATGGCAGCATTCGCCGCTATGGCGAGGCGGATGTAACACGAGTGCGGTTCGTGAAATCGGCCCAGCGGCTGGGCTTTAGCCTGGACGAAATCGCCGAGCTACTGCGGCTGGAGGATGGCACCCATTGCGAGGAAGCCAGCGGCCTGGCCGAGCACAAGCTCAAGGATGTGCGCGAGAAGATGGCCGACTTGGCACGCATGGAGGCCGTGCTGTCTGAACTGGTGTGCGCCTGCCATGCGCGGAAAGGGAACGTTTCCTGCCCGCTGATTGCGTCACTGCAAGACGGAACGAAGCTCGCTGCATCGGCGCGGGGGAGTCACGGGGTGACTACGCCTTAGCGTGCTTTATTTTCCGAATTCTGAGACGACCCCTTGATTTGACATAACCTCATGTATTTTAAGGTTTATATCTTTTAATCTGACAGGTTTAGTTAACAAAGGAGCCTGTCCGATAGAGTGTGCATCACTGTATGCGCTGATGAATATGAAAGGCGTGGATCGATTAGGGTTCTGACTGCTACTAACAGTTGCATACAGCTCATCACCTGTCATGCCTGGCATTTGTAAATCACTCAGGACAACGTCATAAGGTTTACGCAGAAGCTTTTCCAGGGCTCGTTCAGGCGAGGTTGTAGCCTCGACAATGTATCCAGCATTAGTAAGCAGACTGGAAAGAGACGAACAGGCCATTTCATTATCATCAATAACAAGCAAGCTAAGAACGCCGAAGACATCTCCGGGAGCTGAAGCAGATACCTCAGCTGTTGCAAGGCTGCTATCTCCCAACTTGATAGGTATTCTTACTGTAACAGTTGTACCTACATTTACTTCACTAGATATATGAATAGTACCTTTTAATAGTCTGATTATCCCTGCAACAATAGCGAGTCCCATCCCAAATCCAGGTACAGTGGATTTCGAATCTACAACTCGTGTAAATGGTTTAAATATAAACTTTAGTTTGTCTTTAGGGATTCCCTTTCCGGTATCAGAAATGACAATATTTAACACCTTACCTTTTTCTATAAAGTAATCTACATTGACTTCCCCGCGCTCAGTGTACTTAATAGCGTTACTGGTTAAGTTTTCAATTACTTGATTAAGGCGTAGAGCATCTGTAAAAATCACTGCATCATTATTGTTTTTTATTTTAACTGTGACATCCTTTTTTTCATAAATAGCAATGCAATCCTGCACAGCGTTAGTAACAATTGCTTGCAAGCTATTATAGGTGTTTTTTATCTCTACAGATCCGTTGTCAATTTTTGCAAATTCAGCCAAATCATTTAACTGGCGCTCCATTTTCGAAACAGCAGTTTCAAGTCGTTCTATCTGACCAGATTTAATCCCTCCACTCAGATTATTGGTTACGACATCAATGATAGACACTATTGCCTGTAAAGATGTTCTGAGTTCATGGCCTACCATACCTAAAAATGCATTTTTACTGGCAAAAGCAGCCCGTTCTGATAGTAACAATCGGTTAATTTTACTTATGTAAATAAATAGGACAAAAAGAAGTAAGGAAATCAACCCACCTGTAATAAAAAGCAGAGTCCATAACTGCTGACGTTTGCTCCTGAAATCTTTAAGAGCGTCATTCCTTTGTGCTATTTCAGCCATATCAGCAAGATTTGTAACGGTTTTAGTTAGCGGTTTTATATCAGCTATGATTGTACTTATTTTTTTATAATCAGGGTGATTATGCGAAAGCAGCCCGTCTATGTCTTCAAGCTTTTTGTTTATCGAATCAATTGTTTCTTCATAGCCTTGCTGTTTATATAGAGGTGCAGTCGCCTCACTCTTTACATAAATAACATTCAAACGAGAATAAAGGATATCGAATTTAAGCCTAACATCGTCAATAGTATTATCGCTATTGATTAGCGTGTAAAACTCATTCAACTGTATAATGAATTTTGCCACTGAGAAACCGTAGTTTTCTTGGGTGCCAGCGACGGTGTATAAATTTTTCTCCGATAAAAGACTGGTGTACTTAACAACACTAGACACAGTGAATGCTATCAACAAAAGCAGAGCAACCAAAATGATAAAGAAATTTTTTTTCATTTGAGCACCGTAATTTTGTCTATCTGCCAAATGAACCGTGCAAGATAGTGTGGCGTGTTAAGCTCAATATAATGTTCATCTAAAGGATATACCAAAAAATAAGGTCCAAAATCCCTTATTTGAAGCCTTTTTCCATCCATTTCTGTAGCCAATAAAATGTTATATTTTTCAACGTCATTCATGTCTACAATGATTTCATAATCATTCAGAGCATGGAATTTTAGCTTTGCTCCATTAGCGCCAGCGAGTTTTAAAACATAACTTAGGTCGACGCCCTTGAATTTTACTTTTTTACCGGTTGGCGTCCAAGGTGTTGTCGTTACGATGGTATCCCGTGGGAACGAATCAAACTGCTTTTCAGTAATCACATAACCTTTATCACTGTTAGCATTAGCGATTGAACCATCTATAACTATATCCCCAATATTGCTATATGCACTAATTGACAAAAGCATTAGGGATAAGAATGATATTATTTTAACCATAAAGATACTCCCTGTAATTATTTTCCACCATTTTAACCAGTTGGAAATCTTCACTACTCTGAATTTTTTCTAATCTTTTATTCCCAACATAAATCGACTTACAATTACTGTAATACTTTGTTCTTAATTCTGGCGGTATTGTATTAAACACGCATTCAGTAGGTACACCAAATCCAGCGGCTATATGCAATGCAGAGGAGTCACAAGTATAAACGTTGCTAGCATACTTAATTAGCGCTATGAAATCTTTCGTATGGGGTGAATACTTTGATATGTTAATATAATTTTTATGATTCACATCCACGAAACCTAGTACCGTTTTTCCTTCGCGCCTAGAAAGCATATCAACTATGTCATAATAGAACTTCGACGGTATACTTCTTATTTTTGTGCTAGCAATAGGTGCAAAAAGTGTGTAGTTTTCAAAAACTGGCGCTCCGAGATCAATATTGCCTAACCATTTATTAGATAGCTCATTATGGTTAACATCATCAAGTTTCACGCCAAGACCTTGGATAAAATAATCATGCATTTCCATAATATGGAAATCTGGAGAATATAGCTGATTTCCCACATCAATATTCAATGCAGTACAAGGCAATTTCTGAATATGAAAAGGCATGTAATGAAGCTCATCTATAACCGAGGATGCTAATTCATACAGTTCCTCAACATATGACGGTGCAGTCTCCGGTCGAATAAGCTTAATTTTAATCTTGGGATTCTTTTTTTTGATTGCTGACAGCACAGAAATCCCGACGATAGAATCACCTAATGTCACTCCCATGCCATTGATCACATTTAGGTGTTCTATTTCAGAGTAATCACTTGAGAATTTTTGTATATTCCAGTTTTTTATAAGACCATTGTTTAATGGTAAAATATTTTCATAGCTTAGCTTCTGATAATCGTAAGGTGCTACGATCAAACTATCGTTACTTATCAAGCTACCGGAATATTCAAGTAAATTTCTCATAATCTATCTGGCGAAATATTTTTCAATGTTAGATTTGATGATGCCTGATTTAATCGGCTTTTCGTATGGTCCCACAATGTCATAATCATGAATTGACTTTACAATTTCATCATCTTTTATACCAGATAGTTGACCTGTAAGAACGATTATCATTGCATTTTTATTTTTTGACGACCTTATAGCTTTAACCAACTTAAAGCTTGTTTCATCACCGATGATCCAGTCCAAAACATATGCGTCATACGGATTTGTTGCGACAGCTTGAGTAAGTTTTTTCAAGTTATCATAAGTATCTACTTGATAATAATCGTTCGAAAGGATTTCTTTTAAGCTTTCGGTGATATTAGCATCGTCATCAAGTAGTGCAATTCGATACTTAGTGCTGCTAATTACCTTTGGATTTATGACAATACTTTCTATGCTTCGTTTTGATTCATAAAGCAGTTCATCTTTTAAATCATTTGTCGGAAAAATGTTCCATTGGTCAGCTACTTTCAGTGCTGAGTATTCTGTGTTTACTTCCGAACCTTCAGGATAGAGGCATACCTTACAAGAGTGTTCACTGCGGCCATCGTTCCAGATCGCATCTTGAATTTCTTTATTATCCTCATAATAAATACGGAAAAACTCAATCATATCCATGCCAACGGATTGGACTACTTTTATGAGTTGCTGAACCTCCCACTTGGTCGCACCATTCAACTTCTTATAGCCCGCTGATGTAGTGATCTGTAGCACCTTACTTATGTAACTATTGTGCTTTACCTTGGAAATACCTTTTTTGGTCAATACCTTCGCCAGTACCTCTATCACTTTTGCATCATCGAGATCTTGCATTTTTATTACTCTGAATTTGGAGATTTTCTTGATTTTATCCTGCCAGTATTTTTTTTCAATTTTTTCAAACATCTCCAACATTTTACACTGCTGAAAAAGTCCTAAAAATTGGAATCATTCTTAAATCGATACTATAAGTTATAATTCTATTGAATGCCCAACTTATAAGCGCTATTGTATTAATCAAATCATTAGCTCTTTAATAACCTAGCAGCGGCGTTCCCCGGTCAGGATAAGGAGGTGTTTTCTGTGACTGCGTAAAGAGATGACGTGCCGCGCCTGTAATGGGTAACACTCTCACTCCTCTGTATCGTTAAGCCTCCCGTTTAATCCTTCCCTGTCTCCCACTGTGCACCGCACGCGGGTGGCTTACTCATACCCAGGAGAAACAGCCATGAGCATGCAAACCGTCCACCGTAAGGCGCTGCGTCAGAATCCTTATTCAACTCTCGGCAAGCCGCCGCTACGCTCCTCCCGTGACCGTATCACGCGTGCCATTAATGGCACCTGGTCGCTCAGGGAGCTGCCGGATAACGTCCGAGAATTGCTAATTGAACGGGCAGCCCTGCGGGCAGAAATCACTACCCTGACTGTGAAAGCGCAGGGACTCAAAAAATCCGATGTATCCGTACTTATTGCCGACAGGCTGCGACGTATCGATGCAATCACCTCACTGCTGGAAAATAGGAAATGTAATGCCTGACATCACGCCTGCTCCGGCCTCACTGCTTGAAGCCGTATTCACCCCCATGACCGAGTACACGCACAACGTGTATTCGGTGAAGGGTGATCGGCTGGCAATGACGCTTACAAAAATCGGTGTTGCCCAAGCTAACAGCCAGGGCGACATTCAGTTATTTATCAACCCGGACTGTGCCACCGGTAAGGTACTGCTCTACAGAAAGGACTGACTATGTTAACCACTGCCGCGTTGTTTCAGCTCGCAATGCAGTGTGCTCCCGCCGTTCACCCCGATACCATCCACGACATCACCCGCACCGAATCCGGCTTAAATCCATATGCCATCGCTGAGATTGTCCCGGTAAAGGGCGGCAGGAGCCGCGTGATTTCTCATCTGCCTTCGTCGAAAGACGAGGCGCTAAAAATTGTGGAGGCCATAAAGCAGAAAAAGCACCGTTATTCAGTAGGGCTGATGCAGATAACCAGCACCAACTTCCCGCAGTTCGGCGTAAGCGCCGAATCCATGTTTAACCCCTGTGACAACATGACTGTTGCCGCGAAAATCATCACCGACTGCTATCAACGAGGAGGAACATTACAGCGCGCCCTGAGCTGCTATTACTCAGGCAATTTTGAAACCGGCCAGCGCCCGGAAAGCGCGTTCGGCAACACAAGCTACGTACAGCGTATTGGCTACGTTGTGCCCTCAACGCGGGCAGAACAGCAGACAGCATCTCCCTCATCCGGGGAAGCGCCTGCCGTCCCGTCCGACAACACTGTTTACCCGGATAGCGTCATACGCGGCGTAATTCCGGCACCCGACACCACCCCGACCAGCATCGCTGCTTATCCGCCACATGTCGTGCGCGGCGGCCTCGCTGTGTCTTCTGATTAAGGAAGAGATCATGACTTTACGTACTATCAAAACCGCTGCAACCCGCCTGATTGCCGCATTTTCCGCCCTGTCTGCTGTTCCAGCAATGGCGGCCAGCGCTGACCAGGCATTTCAGAAAGGCAGTGACGCCATTAACTGGGTCTTCCTCGGCCTAACTGGTATGTCAGTCGTCACGATCAGCTGTGCGGTGGCCTTTATCGCCTACAAGATGCTTGTTGACGGCAAGGCCTGGCACGATCTCCAGCGCGTGTTCTGGGCGGGTGTCCTGCTCGCCGGGGCGTCCGGGTTCGGTGCCTACTTCGCCGCCTAAGGAGGCAGCATGGCCATCCTCAACAAGGCGCTGACCCGACCGGCGGCGCTGTGGGGGGTCCCGCTTGTCCCCCTGCTGTTCACCCTGTGCATCCTTACCCTGGCGGCCGTCTGGTCACGTTTTTACTGGCTTCTCCTGCTTCTCATACCTGCCTTTATCGAGCTGAGACGGCTGGCAAAAGAGGACATTCATTTCTTTGACCTGAAGTTGCTGGCGTTTAAAACGCGCGGCAACCGCGCGGCGACCCGGCATTTCGGGACAAAGGCGCTTGTCGCAAACCAGTACGACGCCATAGACGTTACGGAGTTTATAAAACATATGCGGCTCAACGAGAGTATCCCGCTGTCCCGCTATCTCCCCTGGTCTTCCCACCTGCACGAGCAGGTGGTGAAGAACAAAAAAGGTGACTTTGTCAGCACCTGGGAGATCGGCGGTACCATTTTTGAATGCGAGGATGAACATTACCTCGCCACCCTGGACATGCAGCTCAACAACGTTATCCGCTCCTTTGAGGGGCTACCCGTTACCTTCTATACCCATCTGGTGAGCGACGAATTTACCGACACGCTTGAATGTGAATCCGGGATTCCGTTTTCAGATGAAATCGCGCGTCTGTTTTACGCCTCCCGCGAGGGCAAACCTTTCTACCAGCGTCATCTCTTCTTCACCGTCTGCTTCAATCCGCACACCGGCATTGAGCGGGCGACCATGAAACAGAAGTCCCTGGGCGAACGTAAAACCCTGCTCGACAATGCCCTGCAGGTGATGCAGGAGCACCGGCAAGCGATTGGCACGGCGCTGTCACGCTACGCGGCGCGGCCGCTTGGCACTTATGAGGAGAACGGGCACGTGTTCTCCTCCCAGCTGGCGTTTTACAACTTTCTGATCACCGGCAGGTGGCAGAAAGTCCGCGTCACCCGCACGCCGTTTTATGACGTGCTGGGCGGCACGGATATTTTCCCTTCCACCGACATTGGCCAGGTCAGCCACACCGACGGCCAGAGCTACTTTCGCGGGCTGGAAATCAAGGATTACAGCACTGAAACCATCACCGGGCTGTATGACTCGCTTCTTTATGCCCGCTGCCGGTACGTGTTCACGCAGTCCTATACCTGCATGGGTAAGGATGAAGCGCGGGGCTGCATCCGCACCATCGAGAAACGCCTGAAGTCTGCCGAGGATGATGCGATCTCCCAGCAGGAAGACCTGAAGGTCGCCCGCGACATGCTTCAGTCCGGCATTATTTCATTCGGGAAATATCACCAGACGCTTATTGTCAGCGCCCCAACCAGCGAGCAGGTTATCCGGGACACCAACACTCTGGCGGATACCCTGAAGGATCTCGGTTTCATCATGACCCTGTCCCGCGAGTCGCTGTCGGCGGCGTATCTCGCGCAGTTGCCGGGTGTGTATCACCTGCGCCCGCGTCTGGTGCCGGTGAGCAGCCTCAACTACGCCGAAATGGTGTCGTTTCACAACTTTCACCCGCACAAGCGGGACGGGAATGCCTGGGGGGAGGCGATTGCCGTTGTTCCGACCCCGTCCGGGGGGTGTCAGTACGTGAATCTGCACAACAGCCAGGCCGATGTTGACGAGTTCAGCGAGAAGCCGCCGGGTAACACCATGCTGCTCGGCAGTACCGGGACGGGGAAATCGACCCTGCTGATGATGTTCCAGCATCTGATGCAGAAATACCGGCGTCCTGAGTCGTTTGCGCCGGGGGCGACGAAAAAGCGCTTCACCTCGGTGGTCTTTGATAAAGACCGTTCGGCGGAAATGTCGATACGCCTCCAGGGCGGCTCGTACTTCCGTTTCCGTTCAGGCGAGAAGACCGGCCTTAACCCGTTTGCGCTTGCTCCAACGAAACGTAACCGCAACTTCCTCAAGAAGCTGATGCGAATGATTTGCACAAGGGACGGCAAACCGCTCGACCCGCGCGATGAAGAACGCCTCAGCGAGGCAGTGGACACCATCATGCTGGACTACCCGCCTGAGCTTCGTCGCAACGGCATCACCCGCATGCTGGAAGTGCTGCATGAAGCCCCGACGAAGGACGCACGGATGAACGGGCTGCGCATCCGTCTCCAGCAGTGGGCGCAGGGCGGGGAGTTTGGCTGGGTGTTTGATAATGACGTGGACACCTTTGATATCGACAATATTGATAATTTCGGCATCGACGGCACGGAGTTCCTGGACGACAAAGACGTGCGCAGCCCGCTCACCTTCTACCTGCTCTACCGCGTGACCAGCCTCCTCGATGGCCGCCGCCTGGTCATTTTCATGGATGAATTCTGGAAATGGCTTCAGGACCCGGAGTTTTCAAAATTCGCCCTCGACATGCTGAAGGTCATTCGAAAGCTCAACGGCATTTTCTTCCCGGCCACGCAGTCGCCGGAGGAGATGTGCAAGCACGAGATCTCGGCGGCCATTATCGAGCAGTGTAGTACCCGCATCTTCATGGCGAACCAGCAGGCGAAGGAGTACGACTACGTGGACATGCTGCGGGTGCCGAAAGCGGTTTACGACATCGTGACCACCCTCGACCCCTACGCCCGCCAGATGGTGATCATGAAATCTCCGCTGCGGCGTGGTGACGTGCGCCCGTATATCGCACAAATCACCCTCGACCTCTCCGGGCTAGGTCGCTACACGAAGCTGCTCAGCGCCAGTGCGGACAACCTGAAAATTTTTGACGAGATCTGGCAGGAGGGTATGAAGCCGGAAGACTGGAAAGACGAAATGCTGAGACGTGCCGTTTAATCACAAAAGGATAACACCATGAAACTGAAAACCACCCTGACGGCGCTGACCGTCGCCTTGTGTCTCTTTCACGTCCCGGCTCAGGCCGGTATTCCCGTTTTTGATGAAGTAGCCAACGCCAGCAACATCCAGCAGTGGGCGGAGAAGCTCCAGCAGTGGCAGCAGACGGTTCAACATTATCAGTCGCAGATGAACGCTTATAAACAACAGCTGGCAACGGCCACCGGTATTCGGGACGTCCAGGCATTCCTGAATCAGGCAAAAAACCTGACGGCTGACATTAAAAATCTGAAAAACAGGGGGATTTCCTTAAACGATCTGTTAACCGGCTCAGGCGGGTCTTATGCTGGGGAACTAAACAGGCTGTATGACAAATACAAACTGTTCGACAACTGCCCGGAGAACGCCAGCGAGGCGTACCGGGATAGCTGCAAACAGATGCTCCTCAATCAGGCGGTGTCCGTCGAGGACACTTCTGACATCCAGGAAAAAATTTCCGACACGCTGAGCGATATTAGTAATCTCGCCAGTCGCATCGAGAATGCGAAGGACAGTAAAGAATCGCAGGATCTGGCGAACGTAGTGTCCGCGAGGAGTATCCAGCTGAACGCCCTGACCACTCAATGGGAAATGTCGGTCAAACAAAGTGAGATGCGCAACCAGCTGCTTGCCGAACAACGCCGCAAGGCGCAGGCCGAGCAAATGCGCACAGCTCCAATCGCAGACCTTAACTAACAGGTGACCCCATGAAACTGAAGACACTGACCTTTATTGTTCTGGCCTCAGTGGCCGCGCTTACTGGCTGCAAGGATAAAACCTCCGTAGACTGGTATATGGCACACCATGACGACATGCTGGCGAAATACAGGGAGTGCATTTTTAATCATAATTTTGTGCCCACCGATTGCCAGAATGCACGCTCCGCCCTTCACCGTGAAAAAGCTAAACCTGATGTTGCCGAAGGATATAAGCAAATCCTGAAAGACCTTGATAAAGCTCGCGTGCAAGAGCCTATTGCTGACCTGAATTAGCGACAGGAGAACGCACCATGAGTGGAATATTCGTCGGATTAAACAGCCACATCATGGAGGGGTTTGACAGCGTGCTCACCAGCGTGGCCGCCGATACGGGGGGGTGGATGGCACACCTGTTCTCCGTCGCGGTGCTCTCGCTGTACATCACGTGGCGCGCCTACCAGACGATGGCAGGCAAGCTTGTCCGCCCCTTCGAGGAGATCGTGTGGGACGTGAGCCGGATGCTCATCATCATGATTTTCGTCACCAACGCCGGAGGCTATCTCGATCTGGTTTCGGATGCCATCACCGGCCTGCGGGACGGATTCAGCGGCGACGCGTCGATCTGGGCGCGGCTGGATACGGTCTGGGAAAAGGCTCAAGCACTTGGGGAGAAGCTTTACTCTTATGATGATTCAACCTATGTCGCTCTAAAAGGCACTCTGGCGCAGTTTCTGGTCTGGGCAGGCGTCATGTTACTGGTAGGCATCACGGCCATCATTAACCTGATAGCCGAACTGGTGATGCTGCTGATGCTGGCGACCGCCCCGATCTTTATCTACTGCCTGATGTGGTCGTGGTTCCGGGATATGTTCAGCAACTGGCTCAGAATTATTCTGGGCTGCATCCTTACATCCCTGTTCAGCGGCATCGCCCTGACGGTGGTAATGGATTACCTGGACTACATCCTGGCGGGCGCCACAAAAGCATCCGATGCCAACTACCTGACTCTGGCCGTTCAGGTCTTCCTCGGCACGGCGGGTGCCGCCGCCGTGATGGTCCTGACCTATAAGCTGGCCGAGGCGCTTGCCGGTGCATCCGCACAGGGTGCCGCGCAGGCACTTGCCGCGTCGGGAATAGGTTCAGCCCGTCAATCCGCCTCCTCCGCAGCCGGTGCGGTGGGGGATAAAGCCTCACAGAACCTTAACAGTACCGGCAGCGCAACGGCCTCGTCTGCCTCCACGGCCTCCCGCGCCACCGGCGATGCGCGCAGCCGCAGCCGCGCCGCCGTTCAGCGGATGCAGGAACGCTACCAGAGATAACCCAGTCTGACTGAACTGCGGGACGCCGCAACGGCGTCCTGCGGCTTCGTCACGTCTTTACCACAGGAAAAACACCATGAAATACGGCATCACGCTGCTGATGCTGTGCCTGCTTGCAGGCTGCGCACAGCGAAACACCCAACTTCCGCCCGTGTCGGGCAACCCGGAGCCGGTCAATTCCCCGGCCATTATTCAGGAGTTAACCCCCCATGTCTGAACTTACCGCCAAAGCCCTGAGCGACTCGCGCTCGTTTGAGAACGCCATTCTTGAGCGGGATATGCGCATGAAAAAGGCGGGCTGGATCGTGGCGGCGCTCGCCGGTCTGCTGCTCGTCTTCGCCCTTGCCGCCCTTATCCTGCTGCTACCGCTCAAAACCACCACCGTGGAGCTGTACACGCTCGACCGTCAGACCGGGCGCATCGAGCGCGTCACCACCGTCGGCGAGGACAAGCTGGACACCTCCGAGGTGCTCAATCTCTCGCAGACTGCGTCCTACGTGAAGCGCCGCGAGGGGTACAACTATTTCGCCCTTCAGCAGGACTACAGAGAGACGCAGATGTTCAACAGCGACGAGGTCAACAAGGAATACCTCGACTGGTTTAACAGCCCGGACGCGCCGGACGCTGTGTTTCAGCAGGCGGCCTATGTGGTCACGGTGGAAGTCCTCTCCAACGTACCGTCAGAGGGCACCGGCTCCAGCATGGTGGAGATGCTGCGCATCAAGCGCACCATTCGAAAGGTCAAGGACAACACCGAAACGTATGATTACTGGACGGTGCGCATGACCTACCGCTATTTCCCGCAGAAGAAAATGACGGCCTCCGAGCGCGAGGTGAACCCGTTCGGCTTCATCGTCACCAGTTACCAGCGGTTTAAGGAGAAAAGCGATGAATAAGGTACTGATGTGTGCCCTCCTGCTGACCGCCGCGTCAGCATGGGGTGCGGCGACACCGCACGGCAGCGCCTATGACAGCCGCATGCAGAACATCCCCTACAACAGCCAGAACACGACAGTGATTAACACGCGGGCGGGTTACATCACGACGCTGGTTTTTGACGCCGACGAGGAGGTGATCACCGCCACCGCTGGTTTTCCGCAGGGCTGGACGATCACATCCGACCGTAACCGCGTGGGGATTAGCCCCGCGCCGGTGAAGCAGCCGGTAACGGATGCGGACGGCAAAACCGTCCAGAAGATTTTCACCCCCACGCAGCAGGACTGGCAGACCAACCTGTTTGTGACCACCACAAAGCGCGACTACAGCCTGATGCTGAACGTGATCGATAACGATCGCGAGGCGGGAAATCTGGCCTTTGTGGTGCGCTTCAGCTACCCCGACGATACCCGCAGGCAGAACGACGCAGCCCGCCTCGCCCGTCAGCAGGAGCTTCAGGCCGCGCAGGAGAAAGAACGCATTCAGTTTGCCCTGAAGAAATCCACTGCGCCGCGCAACTGGAACTACACCCGCAGGGTGGCGGCAGGTTCGGAGTCGATCACCCCGGATTTTGCGTATGACGACGGCCGGTTTACCTATCTCGGCTTTTCACCGCAGAAGCTGATCCCGTCGCCGACCGTCATCGTCGGCGGCAGCGAGCAGGTGATCACCCCGACCTTCAGCACCGAGGGTAACTACCGGGTGATGGTACTGCGCTCTCTTTCTCCACGCTTTGTGCTGCGCTACGGCAGCCAGGTCGTGGGGATTGAAAACGGCAGTTACGGGAAAGTCACCGTGGCGAACGGCAGCACCGTCTCACCGGATGTGAAACTGGAGAGCAAATGATGAACGAACAGGAAGACATTAAAACCGCCGCCGAACTGGAGGCGGAAGCCCGCGAGCGGGCGCGGGCAGAGATTGACGGCGATAAACCCGCCGCAGGCGCGGTGCCACCCGGACAGCCACAGGTGGTGCAGCACGCGAAACGCCGCAGCCGCCGCACGCTCGTGCTGGCCGCCATCAGCCTGGTGTTACTGGTCATTATCGCCACCGGCGGGGATTACCTGATGGCGAAACTGAAGGGTGACGGCAGCGGGAAAAGCGCGAGCCATGAACCGGAATCGCACGCCACCTCCCCCGCCCGCGAGCGCAATAACCTCGGACGGGATCTGAACCCGCTGGGACAGCTGGCAGACACAACCGGCCAGGAGAAGACTACTCCGACTGATACCGCCGCGCCACCGCAGGCATCACCGCCCCCCCTGACGTTTGACAAGGTCAGCGCCCTGGCAGACAGCGCCCCAACCACTGCAAGCAGCGCCCCGAAAAGCACGGCCAGCAGTAACGTATCACCTGCGGGCAGCGCGTCCGCGCCAGGCTCTGCAACACCCGCCGGGCAGTCGCAGGATAACGGGCTGGCGCGCATTACCGGCGTGAAGCGGCTCGGCCTCGATCCGGATTTGTACATTCCGGCCGACCGGCATATCCCCTGCGCGATGATGCAGCGCTTTGTATCGGACGTGGGCGGGCGCTTTAACTGCCTTATCAGCGAGGACATTTACAGCGCCAGCAACGCCGTGCGCCTTATCCCGGCAGGCACTGAGGCGCGCGGCCTGTACCGCACCGGCACGCTGAAAAACGGGCAGGGGCGTCTGTTCCTCGCCATCACCGAGCTACGCACGCCGGAACCCGGCCGCCTGGTTATTCCGATGGTTGACAGCCAGGCCGTGGGGGCGCTGGGCGAGAACGGCGTCGCGGGCTGGATAGACAATCACTGGCTGGAGCGGATAGGTAATACCCTCCTGCTCGGCACGGTACAGGACTTTGCCGCTGCGGCCTCCGGCTCGTCGCCGGGCAAGGATCGCAACACGGACTACACGGAGAACACCCGCGCGGCCACGGCGGAAATGGCAAAAACGCTCCTGGAAAACAGCATCAACATCCCGCCGACGATGTACCTCAACCAGGGTGACGTGATTGGCCTAGTCACGGGGGCGGACATTGATTTTTCAGACGTCTACAGACTGCGCATGAGGTAAGCGATGGACGATAAACTGACTGATACCCCGTCAGAGGGCAACGTCGCGCTGTCACACCTGCGCGTTCTGTTGTTCGGGGACTACCTGAGCCGGGAGGGGCTGACGGAAATTGCCATCAACCGCCCCGGAGAGCTGCACACAAAAATCAACGGGGCGTGGGAAATGCACGCCTCGCCGGTCACGCTGCGCCAGTGCTCGTCCTTTGCCAGGGCGCTGGCCGTGTGGAACAACGACACCATTGATGAAACGTCGCCTATCCTCTCGGCCACGCTCCCTACAGGAGAACGCTGCCAGATAGTGGTGCCCCCGGCCTGTGAGCGCAACACCATCTCAATCACCCTGCGTAAGCCGGACTACTTCCAGCGCACCCATCAGTCGTATATCGATGCCGGGTTTTATGACCGGGTGCAGGGTACAGAAAAGGTGGAATCAAAAGACGGGGAGCTGAGCCGCATATACCTGTCCGGGAATATCCCGCTTTTTATGGAAAAGTGCGTGGAGTACGGCAAAACGCTCTTTGTGGTGGGGGAAACAGGCTCTGGGAAAACCACCTACATGAAGATGCTGCTGCACTACATTCCCGAGACGCTGCGCCTTATCACCATCGAGGACAACCCGGAGCTGAAGTTTTACAGCCAGAAAAACTACGTTCATCTGTTCTACCCGGCGGACGCCGGAGAGGGCGCAATAGTCACCTCTGATCGCCTAGTGCGCGCGATTTACCGTATGAACCCCGACCGCCCCCTGCTCGCCGAGGTGCGTGGCCGCGAGGCGTGGGACGCACTCAAGCTGATTGAGTCCGGGCACGAGGGGTTTATGTCCTCCCTGCACGCGGGCAGCCCGCGCGAGTGTATCTCCGGGCTGATAGACCGCTGCTACGAGCATCCGGCGTGCCGGGGCATGCCGGTTGACGTGCTGCTGCGCAAGGTACTGCACTGCGTCGACGTCATTGTGAGCGTGGACGTTCACGGCAACGTGCGCCGCATGAGCGACGTCTATTTTAAACCCCTGCACATGCAGGCTATGAAGGAGAGTTTCAATGATGCTGCCTAAACTGACCGGCCTGACGGCGATCGTCGTCCTCCTGGCGGGCTGTTCTTCGCCGCCGGAGCCTGCGGCCGTTGACTGGTCACAACCGGCGCAGCCGGTAACGACCACCCGGCCGGTATGGGAACCCAACCGTCTTATCGTGGCCTCGCCGGTGACGGAAGGGCACTGGTCGCAGGTGCTTGCGCGTTTTGAACCCGGCGGGATTTACCCGGCCGCACAGTGGTACGCGGTTGCGCACGCCTCGCGCGCGGTAGTAAATGCCCCGGACGGCCAGCGCTTCTTTGCGGCCAAAACCTGGCTCCGCGAGGGCGGCTACAAGGGTGTGGTGGAGTTTCGCCCCCGCTCCGGCTGCCTGACCTGCGACACCTCAGAAATCGTCTTCTACCGATAACGGCGGCGACGGTCTGAGTCCTTCAGACCGTCACCGGCGTTGAACAACCAACGGGCGTTAGCGCCCTGCTTCCCTTCAGAGGAAATCATCATGAAACACACCGTAATCACGGCGGCGCTGCTGTGCGCCCTTACTTCTCCGGCGTTCGCCGCCGATGGCCAGAATGCCGACCCGAATGACCCGTGCGCGATGGTGCTGTGCCTGGCCGGAAAGCTCGACGGCAGCAGTCCCGCCGAGTGTGACCCGATGTACAAAAATTTCATGAGCATCAAAAAGAAAAAAAAGGGGTCGTTTTTACCCGATCACACCGCCGCAGCGCGGCAGAAAAAACTGAGCGCCTGCCCGTCCGCTGACAGCGCCATTGTCGGCAAGATCATCTCGAAATTTGGCCGTATGAACGGTTGGTAAAACGGCAGCCGTAAAGGAGACACCACGTGATTAATCAAACCGTTTCTATTAATAACTTTTCCGGGCTGCTGAAAGATGAGGAGCTTCCTGCAGGTGATTTGCAGACGGTGCTGCTCGTTTTGTCGGAAATCAGCCAGAAACAGGATCATTTTCAGGCCAACACGTCCGAACTCGTCCAGCTCGCCGCGCAGCACTCGCCGACCTTCCAGGCATTACCAGCAGAACGTCAGTCGTTCTTCCGCTCCGTGCTCAGTATGCCGGTCTTCTTTTACACCGTTCCGCTGAGCGACGACGAGGCGGCGGAATGGGAAAAACTCGACGATAAGGATGCACTCCAATGGCAACAAAAACCGGATTTATAGCCCCGCCGTGGCCGCATGTGCGTGGTGATTCCGTTAGTGCCGCGAGCCTGATTTCTCGCATCGAGAAAGAAGCGCATCGCGGCTGCGGCCTGCATTACGAAATCTACCAATATCGCGCCCTGTGCGAATTGCACGATGTTCTGACCAATCTCAGCGTCCGTGATGCTGAGACGTTCATGACAGTAGCGGCGGATCATGGCTTTAGTCTGTCTGATAACGACTTTCAGGAAAGTCGAATGATGTACTTCGAAACGATGGATGAAATCAGGAGAGATCAAGAATGAGACTGTGGATTGCAGAAAAACCCGCAGTCGCGAGCGATATCGCGAAAGCGCTGGGCGGCAACTTCACCCGGCACGACGGCTATGCCGAATCGGCGACCGATATCGTGAGCTACTGCGTCGGCCACGTGCTGGAAATGGTGCCCCCGGAGACGATCAACCCGGCCTACGCCACCTGGTCGCTCGACACCCTGCCGCTGAAGCTGTACCCGGTACAGCTTCAGCCAAAAGCGAGCGTGGCAAAGCAGGCTAATACCCTGGTGAAGCTGATTCGTCGCCCGGATATCAAAATGGTTGTCCACTGCGGCGACCCGGACGACGAGGGGCAGCTCCTGGTTGACGAGGTGCTGGAGTTCGCCGGAAACACCGCGCCGGTGAAACGGGCGCTTATTAACGACAACACCGCGCCAGCGGTGAAAAAAGCCATCAACTCCCTGCGCGATAACAGCGATTTTCGTGGGATGTACCTGAAAGCCCTGATGCGCAGCGCAGGAGACGCGATTTTTGGCTTCAGTATGAGCCGCTGTTACACCCTCAAAGCCCGCGATAAGGGCTATAAGGGCACGATTTCGGTTGGCCGCGTCCAGACGCCGGTGCTGGGAATGATTGTGCGCCGGTGGCGCGACAATCAGGCGCACAGCGAGGCGTTTTACTACCAGCTCGCAGGGCAGTTTATCAGCGGTACGGACGTTGTCTGCGCCCGCTGGCAGACGTCCGAATACGCGCCGGTGGACGATAAAAAGCGGCTGACGGATAAGGCCTGGGGGGAAGGACTCGCGAGGGCTCTGGCCGGAAAACCGGCCAGCGTGCTCGCGGCCGCCACCGACCGGGGAAAAACCACTGCCGCACCGCTGCCGTTTAACCTGCTGCGCCTCCAGGTGTATATGAACCGCAGGCACAAACTGACCGCGCAGCAGACGCTCGATATCACGCAGAAGCTCAAGGACAGTAAATACATTACCTACAACCGCTCTGACTGTTCTTATCTGTCCGATGAACAATTCAACGACGCGCCACAGGTGGTGGCGGCCTTAAAAACGCTCGACGTTTTTAACGGCCTTACCACCGACACGGCGCAAAAAAGTGCGGCGTTTGACAGTAAAAAAGTCACCGCCCACACCGCCATTATCCCGACGACGAACATGCCGGATTTAAGCCGCCTTACCGACAAGGAAAAGGCGGTTTATCTCGCCATCGCGCAGTTTTATCTCGCGCAGTTCGTGGCGAAAAAGCGCTATGACGAGTCGATCGCGGAGATTAAATGCGGTGACGAGATGTTTAAAGTCTCGGCGCGTAAAACCACGGATGCGGGTTTTACGACGTTCCTGAACGACGCGGAAGAAGACGACGAGGAGGACGAAAACAGCACCGCGTTTGAGGCCATCAGCCGCCTGCAAACCGGGGCGACATTAACCTGCCGCGAGGTGGTGATTTCGGAGAAAAAAACTAAACCGCTGCCGCTGTTTACCGAGGCGACCCTGCTCGCTGCCCTCGTTCGCGTGGCCGATTTTGTCGCCGATCCGCGCATTAAAAAATTGCTCAAGGAGAAGGATAAAGACAAAAAAGATGAACACGGCGGCATCGGCACACCGGCGACCCGCGCGGCCATTATTGAGACGCTGAAAACCCGCGATTACATCACCGTGGAAAAGGGCAAATTTATCCCAACTGCCGCCGGGCTGGCGTTAATTGATGCTCTGCCCGACTCGGTGACGCAGCCGGATATGACCGCCGTATGGGCTGAAAAACAGGCGGCGGTTGAAACCGGCGAAATGACCATCGAGCGCTTTATTGATGGTCTTTACGCGGAAGTTTCCCGCCTGGTTGAGAGCGCCGATATTGCCATCAGCGCGACGGAAAAACAGCCCGTTAAAACGGCGCTTAACCGCCTCGCGGTTAAATGTCCGTCGTGCGGTTCTGAGCTGGTTATGACGCCGAAAACCTGCGCCTGTACGGGCTGTCAGTTCAAAATATGGCTGGAAGTGCGCGGCAAAAAGCTAACGGAAAAACAGGCCGAGAAGTTAATCGGCAAGGGCAAAACCGACGTTATTAAAGGTTTTAAATCGAAGAAAAACGACGACACCTATTCGATGATCGTCACGCTGAAAAACGCGCAAACCGGGGAACTCGGTTTTGAATATCCACCACGCGATCCGCTGAAAGGATTGAACGTATCTATGCCGAAGGAGCTGAAATTATGAACCGTATCCAGGACGAATTAACCTCAGAGCGCGCGCTGAAAAAGTTTTTACGTGAAAGTGATTTTGCCTTTCTGGAGATGCTGAGTGCACGTATTTCAGCAGCACTTGATGAAAAACGCGCAGAGCATATCGAGCAGGAAAAGCTACGCCGACAGCGGGAAGAAAAGCGCAATGAATTGCTGGCGCTGATTGAATCGGAGGGCTTTTCACCGACAGAGCTGGTTAGTACAAGTCCCGCCAAAAAGTCGGCAAAACGCAAAGCTAAATATCAGTATTTTGAAAACGGCGTGCATAAAACATGGTCAGGCGTCGGACGCGTGCCGGTTGTAATTCAGCAAGAACTTGACGCCGGAAAACCTCTTGAATCCTTCCTTATTACCACCGACTAACAACGGCACCGGGTCGGTTTTGACCTGGCTTTTCAGGCTTCGAAGACTGGCGAGCATGGCGATTCAATTTTGAAAAAATTGCTAATCGACAGGCCGCCTGAGTCTGCGAAGTGGCAGGAGGCGAGTAAATTCAATTTCGAAGAAATTGCTAATTTGCGTCGCCGATTCCACTTTTTGAGCGCTCACCCCAAGTGAGCCGAAAAAAGCCGGGGGGGGCCGAATAAATTTTGCCGCCCCAGCGAGCAAAAAGACGCGCCCACGCGTCGGTTTATTTGGGGGGCTTGCCCCCCACACCGTCGTGCCTAAGTCTCCGGCCAAAAGCCGGTAGCGTGGCGCGACCACCCCCTAAAAAGCCTAGTTTCCCTTTAATTCGTCTTGTGAGGAACGAACAAGGCGAAGAAAAGGGCTAAAACAGGCGTCTTTTAGGGGGTGGTCGCGCGTAGCGCGCGACGGTGTGGCCTCTTTTGACCTTGGGGGTTTTGGCCGGGCGTTCAGCCAGGACATTACCCCCATGCGACATGCAGTAAGGGCGTCCAGCCCGCACGTAATGCCGCACGCCGTTAGATCGCGGGAGTGTACCTCCTGCGATCATGGCCGCTTGGCGGCCACTTCTTTTGCAGCATGGAATCGGTCAGTCAGAACGATCACAACCTGTGACCGTTCTGACTGACCGATGGTGCTGACCGAATTTAAGTGAAGGAGAATATCGTGATATTCGACAAACTGAATCATTTGCTGTCGCCGATAGCAAATGCCGTCCTGGCCTTTATCGCCTTTTTGCAGGCGCATCAGCTGGCGTTAGCACTGCTGTCCGGCGTCATGCTGCCTTTTATATTTTCTGCGAAACACGGCGGTCAGGAAAAGCCGACGTTTCTGCAAAGGATCTTAATTCTGCTTTCCATGATCTGTTTTGTTTTCGGCTCGATAGCGCCAGTGGCCGTTTGGTTTTTACAGCGCATTTATGGCCGGGAAGATATCGCCAGTCCGCCGCTGCTTACCTGGACAATGGCGCTACTGTTTACCGTCGCCGGTTTTATTCTGCACGTGGTTTTACGGCGTTTGATCTCGCCTGAATTTGATAAGGTCAAACGCGGCATGGTGAAAAAAACCAGCATGGAGCGCGACCGCAGAACCGACGTTCGCAGGGTAAAAGAAATTTTACCCGTCACCACCGAATACGATCCGATGGATTACATCGATCTGACTAAGGGGATTTTTATCGGGCTGAGCCGCGAGGGTGAGCCGCAATATATTCCGTTAAAAGAATGGCAGACCCAGCACGCCGACATTATCGGCACCACTGGTGCCGGTAAAGGCGTCGTAACCGGTATTCTGCTTTATCAGAGCATCCTCGCCGACGAGGGCGTTTTTGTTCTCGACCCCAAAAACGACGAGTGGGCACCGCACCTGTATAAAAAAGCGTGCGCGGACGCCGGAAAACCCTTTGTGCTTATCGACCTGAATAAACAGGAATACCAGATGAACCTTATCGACGGTATCACCGCCGACCATCTGGAGGAATTATTCGTGGCCGGTTTCAGTCTGGCGGAAAAAGGCGAGGCGGCGGATTTTTACCGTATCGACGACCGCAAGGCGGCGAGAACGGCGGCGCAGTTCGTGAAGGATAATCCGGGCGCAACCGTGCGGGATATTTATAACGGCGATTATGTTCAGGGCATTGGCGAGACGATTAAAGCCTTTCACGGTAAAACCGAGGAGCTGGCAATGCTCAACAGCATTAACGCGCCAGGCGGTTTTGCGCTGAAGGAGATTTTCGACAAGGGCGGCTGCTGCTACATCATCGGTTCGATGCGTAACTCTAAAATCATTACCGCGCAGCGCATGATTTTAGTTCGCCTGTTCCAGCTCGCGGAATTGCGCGACCGCGTCGCGGGGAATATCCGCCCCATCGCCATCTTTAAGGACGAGGTGAAATATCACCTTTCCAAACCGGCGCTCGAAGGGTTAGGCGCGGCACGCGATAAAGGCGTCCATATATTAATGGCGCACCAGTCAATTGCCGACCTGCGCGACTGTCCGGCGGATTTAAACGGCGACGCCGTGGTTGGGGCGGTCGTGGAAAACTGCAAGTTTAAGCTGGTATATAAACTTCAGGATCCAGACACCGCCGAATGGATTGCGCGCATGTCTGGCACGATTTTAGTCGATGATGAAAGCCGAAAAGTCACCACCACGGCGGTGCTGACAGAAAAAGTCGATAACGAGCGCATGCTTCGGCAGGCGGAAAGCTATTACATCGACAGCAATATGCTCCAGAACCTGCCGAAGTTCGTCAGCTATATCTTCAGCCAGAACGCGCTCGCGTTCCCGTCGTTAATCTCACCGCTCAAGGTTAAAAAAGCCCCACTGGAGCTGTTTACCCTGCCGCCGGTCGCAGTCGCTACGGTGGCAGAAGTTAAACCGGTGCTGGATCTGGATTTTGATAAAACGGTTCCGGCAGTTCCGGCACCTGACATTATTCCGGTCAGCGCAACAACCACCAAAAAACCCTCAGCAACGCCAATACCCACTCCGCCGGTGCAACCTGACGAGGAGTGGCTGATGGCATCACAGCCCGCTCCAAATGACGAAATACATTCGTTGCTGGATTTATAAAATAAGGAGTTTCTATGCTTATTTCGTCGTATCAGGAACGTTATGCACGCAGCACTGAAAAAATTCGCGTACTGCTGAATTTTCTCAAGGAGGAAACCTACAGCGATTTTCAAATCATAAAGCTGCTTTTTGATTTTAAATCTGACCGCCCTCTCTACCGGTTGTTGGAGAAGGTGGAGAAAATGGGGCTGATTCAGAAACACGTGCATGAATCCCGCGCGTCGAGAATATCCCTGTGGGGCATTACCGCCGACGGGCTGGCCGTTATCCTCACGGCGGACGACAACATAATGCCCGCCCGCTTTGAACCCTACCGCCTGACCGGCTGGTCACTCGACCATCACCTTGATAACCAGCTAGTGCGCCTTACGCTGGAGAAGAACGGCGCGACAGGGTGGATTAACGGCGACCGTTCAACGTTCCTCAGTCAGTACAGCGTCAAACACCGTCCCGACGGGCTTATCAGCCTGCCGGACGGCAGGCTGATCGCCGTTGAAACCGAACGACGTATCAAAACAAAGGCGCGCTATCAGTCCATCATGGCGAGCCACCTGCTGGCTATCAGCGATAAAAAATGGCGGTACGCGTTTTACGTCGCCCCGGACGAGGCGAAAAAGCGCGCCCTGAAGATTATTTTCGACAGCATCGCCAGCGTGATCGTGAAAAACCAGCATGTGCAACTGGAGGCAAAACACCGCGACGTCTTCCGCTTTTACACCCTCGATGAACTGAAAAACCTGGAGCTGGACAACTATGCGTAAAACCACCCTTCTGGTGCTGGCCGCCGCCCTCTGCGTGCCCGCGTTCGCCACCGCCGCGCCCGTCCTGACGGCGGGTTTTTCGCCGTCTGACGGGCGCCCTGCTCTTGAAATCGTGCTCGGCGCCATAAACAACGCCAGGCAGAGCATTGACGTCGCGGCCTACAGCTTCACCAGTAAGCCGGTCGCGACGGCGCTCGCCGGTGCTAACCGGCGCGGCGTGGCCGTGCGCGTGGTGGCCGACGAAAAGGCGAACAGCGACCGCTACACCGCCGTGACGTATCTGATAAACCAGGGCGTGCCGGTGCACCTTAACGGCCGTTACGCCATCATGCACAACAAGTTTATGGTGATCGACGGCAAAAACGTCCAGACCGGGTCGTTTAACTACACGGCAAGCGCCGTTTCACGCAACGCGGAAAACGTGCTGCTGATCGAGGATGCGCCGCAGCTGGCGGAGACGTACCAGCGAGAATTTAACCGCCTGTGGGATGAGGGCACCCCGCTGAATGCCCTGTACTGAATCAGCCCCGTCTGCGGACGGGGCTTTTTTTTTTACTCCACTTCCAGCCAGGCTTTGCGCCCTTCAAGATGCAGCGCTTTCAGCATGGCGATCACGTCTTCTGCTGAACGTCCGCCATAGTTGAGACGGGTCTGCTCCCCTTCAAACTCCACCACGATAATGGTGTCCAGCGTCACCGACAGCAGCTCGCGGAGATCACGTAGCGTCTGCCCTGTACTGCGTGAATGCATGCACTGGGTTATCCGGTTGGCCGCCTCCTGGCACAATCCCTCTACGGCCTCGCGATATGCCAGACGCTGATCGAGGTTGCCCTCGATGTCGCTGATCAGTTTAACCACCGCCGTTTTGACGGTTTTGATTTCAGGAAATTTCGTTTTTGGGGAGCCTGACTGCTCCAGCGGGGATACGCTGGTCGCCGGTGCAGCTTTAGGGGCGGTTGTCGGGGTGTGCAGGTTCATCGTCATGGTCGTTTCTCCGTCAGTGTGAATTTCGTCTTCGTATCGCCTGACGGTTCGGCCTGCCCGGAGTCGTTCTGGTCTGCAAGGGCGCGCAGCGTGCCATTTACCCTTGCTGACCAGGTTGTGACGGGGGACGATTACCGGAAGCTGATACGCAGGAGAAAGGCATCACAGGAGAAAATGACGATGTGCACACCCGGACTTACCGCCCCTTTAGCTGCGGCGGCGAAAGCCGTTACGTCATTTTTTACGTAAGACATCGCGCCGTTACGTATCCCAGATACGTAACGGCTGCCGCCTGAAAAAGGGTTCATTTTTTTTGAATCTGTCCTGTTTTTTTCCCGTGCCGGCATCAGCTGCAGGACGTCCTGCAGCTGATGCCGGCCGCGTTACAGAATTATAAAAAACAGTGACTTATATAATTCCCTCCCTGATTCTCTCTCTTTCAAAAATTCTGAAGCCCTGCACCGCAGGGCTCCAGCTGTCAGCAGTCCATCAGCCAGCGGTGCGCTTTTGAGGCCGCTGCCGCCGCTTTAAAGATGTAGCGCTTGTCTCCCTTCAGGGCTTTCAGCCAGGACGCGATATAGCTTTCATGCTGCACCTCTCCCGTAATTCCCAAATCCGCCATCAGAAACGCGCTGCCCAGCTCGGCGATCAGTTCCTCAAACGCATACGCCTCAGAGCCAAACTTATTGCCTTTTTCACGATTGAGGCGGGACGCTGCCCCCGTCCAGTGAACCAGCTCATGCAGGCCGGTGGCGTAGAAGTTCGCCGCGTCCGCGAAGCGGAACCGCTCTGGCAGGACGATTTCATCGGTGGCCGGACGATAGAACGCCTTTACGCCCTGCTCGGTGATTTTTGCCCCGCTCCGGGTCATGAGTGCTTCCGCCTGCGGCAGCGGATCGAAACCGGCAACCGGCTGCGGCACGCTCTCGATGCTCAGGCCGTCGATTTGCTCCACGTTAAACACGGTAAAGGCTTTCAGCATCGGGATTTTTTCGATTTCCCCGTCCTCGTCCTCTTTCTCCAGAGTCTTGTAAAAGATGGCCGTCGTGCCGTGTTCACCTTTACGAACCTGGCCGCCCAGCTCCTGCGCCTGTTTGTAGGTCAGCCAGCGCTCGTCCTGAAAACCCTGTTTTGCCGCACTACACCACAGCAGCATGATATTAATTCCGCTGTATGCCGTGCCGGTGCTGAAGTTGGCCGGTAATCCCGCCGCTGCGCCGTTGCGAACCCACGGGCACACCCACGGTTTAACGCCGCTTTCCAGGGCTGCAATGATGCTGTCCGTTACGGTCTGGTAAAGGTCTGTTTTGACTGCGCCAGCACGGGCTTTGCTTTTGCCCCTGGAAAATTTCGTTTTTGAGGAGCCTGACTGCTCCAGCGGGGATACGCTGGTCGCCTGTGAAGCTTTAGGGGCGGTTGTCTGAGTGTGCAGGTTCATCGTCATGGCTGTTTCTCCGTCAGTGTGAATTTCGTCTTCGTATCGCCTGACGGTTCGGCCTGCCCGGAGTCGTTCTGGTCTGCAAGGGCGCGCAGCGTGCCATTTACCCTTGCTGACCAGGTTGTGACGGGGGACGATTACCGGAAGCTGATACGCAGGAGAAAGGCATCACAGGAGAAAATGACGATGTGCACACCCGGACTTACCGCCCCTTTAGCTGCACGGGTGAAATCGCCCTTCAGCGTCCGGAGGACAGGTAAAAAAAGCACTGACGACGTCAGTGCTGCCTTTGTGGTGTGCGGTGTTACACTGCCGCAGCCGGTCAGTTCGCCCTTCCTGAATCCGGGGGCGGTTTGTTTTCGGGGACGTTCTGACCGGCACTCCCCCATCACTTGCAGAAATTTCACCGCCCTTTATGTCGCGGTAGGGATACCCGTTACCGGATACCCCCCGCACAGATCCCGGCGTGCGCGATTTACGCACCGGGCTCCTGCCTCGGGTGTCTGGCGGTGAACCGCTCCACAGGCCATGGATGAAGAACCCGAACCCTTGGTAGCCATGCGGCTGCCAGTTTGTTTGCTTTCGTCCAGGTCGTATCATCCTTCTGGCTCCTGCGCCTGAGCGCCCGGCGCCAGAGGTTTGTTACGTGTGTCCTGAACTTCTGCATGGTGGGGAAGTTGCCCGGTACCGAGTGATAGTTCAGGTATCCCTGAACCACTCTCCTGAGCCATTTTCCCTGTTCGGGGATTGAGTAATGCCAGCGCCTTCGCAGACCGTCTTTGATGGCTTTCAGAGTTGCCGTCATCCGATCCCGGCGGGTCTTTCGTATCAGCATGAACCTGCCGTTGCGATCTTTCCCGCTGATGTGCGTGAACCCGAGGAAGTTGAACGTTTCTGGTTTGCCTTTTCCCCTGATGGCACGGTTTTCGACAGCGAAGCGGCCGAACTCCATCAGACGGGTTTTCTCCGGGTGAACCGTGAGTCCGAACTCCCTCAGTCTGCGCTGCATGGCTATACGGAAGCGCCGGGCATCGTATCGTTTGTCGAACCCGATGACGATGTCATCGGCGTATCTGACCATTACCACATTGCCTGTGGCATAGCGACGTCGCCACTGATGCGCCCACAGTTCGAAGACGTAGTGGAGGTATATGTTTGCCAGCAGCGGTGAGATGACCGCACCCTGTGGGGTGCCTTCCTCCGTTGCTCGCCATTGACCCTCCTCCAACGTCCCGGCTGTGAGCCACTTACGTATGAGCCTGATTACGCTCCGGTCGCCGATCCGATGCTCTGTGAACCTGATCAGCCATTCGTGGCTCACCCTGTCGAAGAACTGACTGATGTCGGCATCCAGTACCCAGTTTACGTTAGTGCGTACCAGCCCTGTGGCCAGTGCGTCCAGTGCATCGTGCTGGCTTCGCCCGGGTCTGAACCCGTATGAGAACCCCATAAAGTCGTTTTCATAGACTGCGTTCAGGATTTTCACCAGCGCATACTGGACGATCTTGTCCTCCAGCGAGGCGATGCCGAGCGGGCGTTGTTTTCCATCCGCTTTTGGGATGTAGTGACGCCTGCCGGGCTGCGCCCTGTAGCTGCCCTGATGTAGCCTCCGGTGCAGATCTGTTATGTTGTTCTTCATGTTTCCGGCGTAGTCCATCCACCTGATGCCATCCACTCCGGCGGCCGCTTTCCTGCTCAGGGAGAGGAATGCGGCTTCCAGTGCTTCGACTGTCAGCAGGTGGAACAATGCTGTAAACCGTTCTTTCTTCCGCTGCTTCGCAGCTTCCCGCACGCGTGACAGCCTCTGTGACATGCTTTCCCGGCTCTGTGTCCGGCGCATGTGTGGCTGTTCCGCGTTCCCCTTGGCCCCGCTCCTTCGCTCCACTGACTCCGCTCCTTTCGGGTTGTTCGCCTGCTTCGCCGCTACTATGAGCGAGTCCGACTTCTCCTCTCCGTACATCACCGGCTATGACTCCTCGTCTTCCCGGTGCGGGCCGTCTCCGACACTGGCAGATGGTCAGAGGGGAGATCTCCCGGTTCCCGCGTAGAGATCGTATTGACATGCCAGGGTCTCAGACCCCGCCGGGTCCATGTGGCACTCGCAGTATCGCACCCTATGATGTTGCCTTCCGTTAACAGTACAACGTCGGCACCCGGTAATTTAATATACATTTCGTGGCTCAATGGCTGGCCTGTCAACACCCCTGTCAACGCTTCGCCCCATACCTCGCGGTATGCAACGCATGACTCGGGGACCTTGTGGATTGCTGGTCCTTCAATGGTCGGGGACTTTCACCCCTTGATCTCTACCGGTCTCCCGGCGCATACTGTATATATATACAGCTTAAGCGAGGGAAAAAACGATGAAGTTCATTCCTGCAGTATCAGAAGCCAGCATAGTAAAAATTCCTTTGTTCACAGAGCGATGCCCTGCGGGTTTTCCGTCACCGGCAGCAGACTATACTGAGTCTGAACTGGATCTGAATGAGTACTGCATTCACCGGCGCCACTCCACCTATTTTGTCAGAGCGATTGGCAACTCAATGACTGATATTGGCCTCTATTCCGGCGATCTGATGGTCGTGGATAAAGCAGAACAGCCGCGGCACGGGGATATTGTTATCGCGGAAATTGAGGGTGAATTTACGGTAAAACGCCTGCTTCTGACGCCGCGGCCAGCCCTGCAGGCGATGAACCCGGACTTCCCTTCCCTGTACCCGGATCCGGAAACTCTGCAAATTTTCGGCGTGGTGACGGCCTTCATTCATAAAACCCGGAGGGCAGACTGATGTTCGCCCTGGCAGACGTCAACTCCTTCTACGCCAGTTGCGAGAAGGTTTTCAGGCCGGATTTGCGCGGCAAACCTGTCGTCGTTCTCAGTAACAACGATGGCTGCGTTATTGCCCGGAGTGCTGAAGCCAAACGGCTGGGTATAAAGATGGGAACCCCCTGGTTCCAGCTCAAAGAGGCGCAGTTTCCTGAAAAACTGTACGTTTTTTCCAGCAACTACGAGCTCTACGCGAGCCTGAGTAACCGTGTGGTCGCCCTGCTGGAAGAGCTGTCGCCCCGCGTCGAACAATACTCAATTGACGAATGTTTCCTGGATGCCCGGGGAATTAGCCACTGTATGGATCTGGAGGATTTTGGCAGGCAGCTGCGTGGGCATGTTCTCAGTGGAACCGGACTGACGATCGGTGTCGGCTTCGGCGCCACAAAAACACTGGCCAAATCGGCGCAGTGGGCGTCAAAGGAATGGCCACAATTCAGTGGGGTGCTGGCGCTGTCGCCCGAAAATCCACGCAGAACGGCAAAATTACTCAGCCTGCAGCCGGTGGAAGAAATCTGGGGCGTGGGGAACCGGATAGCGAAAAAGCTGCACGTTATGGGGATCACCACTGCCCTGCAGCTGTCGCTGACGAACCCTACATTTATCCGGAAAAACTTCAACGTAGTGCTGGAGCGCACGGTACGTGAGCTGAACGGCGAGAGTTGCATTTCGCTGGAGGAAGCGCCGCCGCCGAAACAGCAGATTGTCTGCAGTCGCAGCTTCGGGCAGCGGATCACCACCTACGGAGAAATGCGCCAGGCCGTCTGCCAGTATGCCGAGCGCGCGGCGGAAAAGTTGCGCGGTGAGCGACAGTACTGCCGGCATATCAGCACCTTCATCAAGACATCCCCTTTTGCGGTTAATGAGCCGTATTACGGTAACGTGGCCACGGAAAAACTGAACCCCCCTACCCGTGACACCCGGGACATTATCGCGGCAGCGGTCAGGTCTCTGGACAGAATCTGGCTCGATGGCCACCGCTACGCAAAAGCGGGGATAATGCTCAATGATTTCAGTCCGAACGGCGTCGCGCAGCTGAATCTGTTCGATGACGTGCAGCCACGGCCGCACAGCGATGCGCTGATGAAGGTGCTCGACGGCATTAATCATTCCGGACTCGGGAAAGTCTGGTTTGCCGGACGGGGGATTGCGCCGGACTGGCAGATGAAACGGGAGATGCTGTCACCGGCATATACCACCTGCTGGAAGGAGCTGCCGGTTGCCCGTTTCTGACCGTCGAAATGACAGACGGGACTTGCGGCCAGAGCTTACTTTACCGATCATACAGATGACTTGTCTCAGGAGGGAACCATGACAAACATCATTCTGTGTGATGTGACTGCCAGCGTCTGAGAACTTAAAAACGATCCGGTGGCCACCGCCAGTGCCGGCGGCGGCTACCCGGTCGCGATTATTGACCGCAACCGCCCTGTTTTTTATTGTGTGCCCGCGGCTCTGTATGAACAAATGCTCGATGCGCTGGACGAAAAAGACCTGGTGCAATTGTTGACATCCTCCCCGCCCTGAAGGGCGAGGATTCCTACAGCGTTCAGACCGGAGCCTGACTCGCCTCGGTGGGTTCCTGCTTCAGTGGGCGGCCTGACTGTACCATCCCTCCACAGGCAAGCACGGCATGTCCTGCCGCTAAAATGTTACGTGCTCCGTTGATATCGGCGTTCTCGGTATAGCCGCATACCTGACACACGAATTTACTTTGCGTTTGACGGTTTTCTTTCGCCGTATGACCACAACAGACACAACGCTGGCTTGTGTATGCCGGAGGTATCGCCAGTACCTGACCACCACGCCAGAGCTGCTTATACTCAAGCTGTCTGCGCATTTCGTACCAGCCCTGATCCAGTATCGAACGGTTTAAGCCTGATTTGGCTCTGATGTTTCGTCCGGGCCGCTCTGCCGTACCTTTTGCCGATTTCGAAATGTTACAGACCTTCAAGTCCTCAATGACGATCATCGCGTGGTTTTTGCTGATTTCACTGGTGACTTTGTGAAGGTAGTCGCGCCGGATATTGGCAATGTGTGAGTGCAGACGCTGGATTTTTTTCTTCTGTTTCTGCCAGCTGGCACTGAATTTAACTTTGCGGCTTAACTGCCGTTGAAGCATAGCCAGCTTACGCTGGTTTGCTTTAAAGCTATTGACTGGCTGGTATACGGTGCCATCAGAAAGCGTGGCAAGTTTCGTGACTCCGGCGTCCAAACCGACCATTGACGCTGCCTTATGAACCTGTTCAGGCACTTCGTATTCCGTCTGGATGCTAACGTACCATTTGCCGCATGACTGGATGACCGTGACGTTTTTAACTTCGCCGATGACTTCACGGCTATTGCGATAGCGTATCCAGCCCAACTTAGGAAGCGCTATACAATTGTTGGTCTGATCGAGCTTCACGCCTTGCGGGTAGCGGAATGCATCGTTTTGGCCGCGTTTCTTGAAACGAGGGAATGCTGCACGCTTCTGGAAGAAATTCTTGTAGCCGCGCTCCAGATCTTTGAGCGACTGCTGCAACGGCTGTGATGGCGTGTCTTTTAGCCACTGGGTATCAGGGTGTGATTTCCACTCAATGAGCCATGAAGCCATTTTGGTGTAGGAAACATATTTGTTCCCCGCTTCATGGTTTTCGTTTTGAAGCGCCAGCGCACGGTTAAAAACGAAGCGACAAGCCCCAGCGAAGCGCCGCATATCGCGCTCCTGCTGACCATTCGGTCTTAACTGGAATTTGAAGGCTTGAAGTCGTTTCATGAGGCTATTTTAACCGAAGTTAGTCGGAAAACCGCGCCTTATATCCCCGCCCTGAAGGTCGGGGTTTTACGGCGCACTGGATAACAGGGGCCTCCTTGCCGTCACCCAAAAACAAAACGGTATGTTTATGCTCTGTGATGATTCCCCCGGATTCTTTTCATGGTCCAGTGGTGTATACAAAGTCAATTAATACGATAACGTGACGGACTTTCAATATGTTACCCACACGGTTATCCCCCGTTACTGTGGATAATCAATATATTGTGTCTCTGGCAACTGCTTTTCCTACCATATGTTGTCCCTCCCCGTTCTATTTTGTGATCGGACAGTGTGAAAAACGACATCACAGTGGAGACGCTGCTGACGGGATGATGTTCATCCAGGGTCGTAAGATCGGCCGGTACTGGTTACTCGCCGGACGAAGGGCCGGCCAACGCGCAGCATCGGTAGCTGGCTTTAAAAATGCCGGCGGAAATTTAAAGATTAAGCCGCATACTCTGCGAAATTTTGCAAATTTCACTCAACATGCTTCGTTCAGATCCCAATAGAGCTTTCACCATCGCCTGTAATAGCCGCCCTGCTGCGTGATTACTCCGCTCATCGGGTTGCTGGCGACAAGCCAATACCTGTTCGTGACAGGCATTGATTGAACCGTTATCCCTAACTAATAATGTGCTGACGATGCAGGTGGGACCGTGGTCCCAGGGAGATAAGCTGACCGACGATACAGGTGGGACCGTGGTCCCAGGCAGATAAGCTGACAGATTACGCAGGTGGGACCGTGGTCCCAGGCAAATAAGCTGACCGGCGATACAGGTGGGACCGTGGTCCCAGGCAGATAAGCTGACCGACGACGCAGGTGGGACCGTGGTCCCAGGCAGATAAGCTGACAGATGACGCAGGTGGGACCGTGGTCCCAGGGAGATAAGCTGACAGATGACGCAGGTGGAACCGTGGTCCCAGGCAGATAACCTGACCGCCGATACAGATGGGACCGTGGTCCCAGAGAGAATATTCAGGCCAGTTATGTTTTCTGGCCTGTGAGAAAGGAAATGAAGTAAAGGGAGATCACCGTAGACTAAAGCGTGTCCGCATCAGACTCCTGGTTTCTCAAGCTCCTTAAGAATGGCTTCTATTTTCTCTATATACTCCGCAGGAATGCGGGACCTATCCAGGTTAAGCACCATTTTATCGCCCTTATACAATGCTGTTGCCCCTGGAGCAAACTGATGACGTGAGCTCAGATTAACTCTTGATGCGGGAGATTGTTTCAGTACGGATGTTAAAAGACTAATGACCTCTTCAGCTTCAAAGATTAGTCCCGCTTTCTTCTGATCGTGGAGAGTCTCAGCCTGCTGCTTCAGTAATTCTTCTTTATCTGCAAAAGCCTTCTGAAGGGCTTCACCTGACCGGGCAGACAGTTCTCCAGGATGTGCAAACAGGGCAACAACGGATTTAGGCAGTTTAGCCGTATTAATACAGCGGGTAATGATCTTACGAGAAATGTTTTCCGCATCGGCAAGCGCAGAAATATTTCCTGCAAACTCATTCTGCAGCCGGCTTGTATAACGCAGGCCACGTTCATAAGCACTCGTCGGCCGATAATCGTTACCCAGTCGGGACAATGCAGCCATCTGCTCATCGTCCAGTTCACCAACCAGAACGCGATAATCACTTTCCGTCAGGATTGCGGCTTTACGGCGACGGCTGCCGTCGGCAATTTCTATGACATCAGAAACCCGGCGGCCGAAAGCTGGAGTCTGCTGACCGGTCAGTAAAAATGAAGGAATGAGATCATCCAGAGCATCTTCGGTAAGTAGTTCCTGATCGCGCTCATTGCCTGACCATACGCGTGAAGCGCTCTCAACAGAGTCTCCCCGGAGCACCTCAAGGGTAAATTTTACTTCCCGTCCACATACCGGAAGAGAGATTGCATTACCGCGGGCCATAGCACCCACGCGCGCAATTAATGAATCCACCATCGGCGCGGCCGGCGCCGGTGATGAAGTATCTTCAGTCGATTGAGTAAGTGTGGTATGTCTTGGAATGACAGGAGCACGCTTCATTATCTAATCTCCCAGCGTGGTTTAATCAGACGATCAAAAATCTCATTGCAAACAGGCTCCCAGATAGAGAGGGCATTACGCCAGGCACCGGTTGAAGAACGTTGATCAATAGCCTGTTCAAAAACGGTTCTCATACGGATCTGACCTTTGCCGACTTCATCCGTTTCGCGCACAACATTTTTAAGGACCATGCTTCCCCAGGCATCCCGAATTTGTTCTTCCATCCACGGGGACTGCGAGCCATTATTATTACTGTATTTGGTAAGCAGAATACGGACATCTGGCTCGAAGCCTTTAAGATCCACGTTCTTAAGCAGGTCACGTAGCATATCGAAAAACTGCAGTGCGGAGGTGTAGTCGAACAGCTCTGCCGGAGTAGGGACAATCAGAACATCAGCAGCGCATACAACATTTATCGTACCGATACCAAGGTTGGGTGCACTGTCGATAACTATCACGTCATAATCATGAGCGACAGTTTCAATGGCCAGACGGAGCATCAGGTGCGGGTCAGCAGGTAATTTGCCTTCGTCAAATTTCCCCATCAGCTCGGTTTCAATGCGGTGCAGTGCCAGACAGGACGGGATGATATCAAGGCCAGGCCAGCAGGTGGGCTTTATAGCGTAGCTGGCGTCATCCTTTTCCCCAAGATAAAAGGGCAGGAGAGTGTCCTCAGCATGAATATGAAGATCGGGCACCCATCCGTGATACATAGAAGCAGTTCCCTGTGGGTCATTGCCTTCAACAAGCAGAACACGGAGTCCTTTCAGAGCAAGATCCTGAGCCAGGTGAACGGATACTGAGGTTTTGTAAACACCACCTTTGTGAGCTGCAACGCCAATCACCGGCGGAAACGCATCTTCAGCACGGCGCAGTCGTGTACCAAATACATCCCGCATGTGATTGATTTGTTCGATGGTATAACCAACGCGTTGCTCAACTCTCCCACGGATTTCCATATCAGGGTGCGGCAGCCGGCCAGCTTTCTCGGCATCCCTGATAGCCTGAGATGACACGCCAACTAAATCTGCCGCTTCACCAATCCTCCAGCGCCGGGTTATTTTCCGGGCTTCCGGACTGTCATCATTAAACTGTGCAATGGCGATTGCTTTCGTCATTTCATGACCAGCACTTATGCACTGGTTGAGTGTATCCATGAGTCCCATACTGAACATCCTTTAATCATCACTTTGCATTATTTTATTAAATCTTGGAATTTATTGCAAAGCAACAATAAAATCGCAAAGCACACGAAAAAGTGCAAAGTGAACCACATTGGGTAATGAAAGAACGCAGGGGATTACAAAAGAGTACATACCGCAGTCAATATTAATCACTGCCGCTCGCCGCAGTAAGCGATCTCACACAGTGAGAAAGCGGCGAGGAAGCGGAAAATCACAGAACTCACAGATTGCACGTACGTCGGGTTGCTAAAGATGACTCGGGATCAGCCAGTTATAATGAAATTGACTGCGGTATGTAATATATTGACTATGGTATGATGCTTACCGCATCTGTAGGAAAGACGACTCAGCATACCGCAGTCAATGTTTCATTGTTGTACCTGTAGATCTCAATCTTCCAGAGCGTATTCAGGAAAATCAGGCCAGGGTTCTGGATATCTGGTGTGGCGCTTCCGGCCTTGTATCTGGGTTATTCATGGTCTCGATCCAATAATTGATCCCAAGGAGATCATAGTGAGATCCAAAAGAGATCCCCGGATCGCTCCAGCATGCGCTGTAACTGGCTTTAACGTCTGTCTGGATCGACTGCGGAATGTAAAATGTTGACTGTTATATGCATAATCTAATACTGTGATATGCAACGGTATTTACTGAGGTATGTATATCCGTTGACTGCGATACGTATTACTACATCCTTTTGTGGATAACCGTTGAGGATCAAGATGACGAGCGAAAATAATAGCTTACTTCTGAACCTTCAGGAAGTTGATAAGACAACCGGTGAAGTTGTTAAGCTGGATGTCAACAGCACCAGTACCGTGCAGCCAGTAGCGCTCATGAGACTCGGTCTCTTCGTCCCAACTCTGAAATCAACAGGGAAGAGCAAGGCGAACCGGAAAAACGTTACAGACGCGACTGAGGAGCTTGTACAGCTGGCCATTGCCAAAAGCGAAGGATACACTGACGTTAAGATCACCGGTTCGCGTCTTGATATGGACACGGATTTTAAAGTCTGGCTGGGGATAATTCGCTCCATGTCGGAGTATGGGGTAAAAAGTGACACCCTGGAACTGTCGTTCGTCGAATTCGTTAAGATGTGCGGATTTGACTCCCGTCGTTCAAACAAAAAAATGCGCGATCGCATCAGTAATTCCCTGTTTAAACTCGCCTCGGTTACGCTGAAGTTCCAGAGCGAGACCAAAGGATGGACCACCCATCTGGTGCAGTCAGCCTATTATGACATCAACGAGGATATCGTTGAGATCAAGGCTGAACCTAAGCTGTTTGAGCTTTACCACATGGACAGAAGGGTACTGCTGCGGCTGAAAGCCATTGACGCCCTGCAGCGCAAGGAATCAGCCCAGGCGCTTTATACCTACATCGAAAGTCTTCCCCAGAATCCTGCACCTATTTCCATGAAACGGATGCGTGACCGGCTGAATCTCACCTCAAATGTCTATACGCAGAACCACACGGTGCGTAAGGCGATGGAGCAGCTGCGGGATATTGGTTATCTGGATTACACCGAGTTTAAACGTGGCCGAGCCACCTATTTCAGCGTGCATTATCGCAACCCCAAACTCATCAGTAGTCCTGTGAAGGTTCCGCGCAAAGAGGAAGAAGAGAAGGCGCCAGAGCAAAATTATGACGAAGTCATTAAGGCGCTGAAGGCTGCTGGCATCGATCCTCTTAAACTGGCTGAAGCCCTCTCAGCGATGAAGCCAGAAAATTGACTGCGATATGCATATCATGACTGCCGTATGCCGCTAAGGACATTCCATTGACTGTGATATGCATCACGCATACCGCAGTCAATATTTATTCTCTATCATGTCTGCCCGGATCGAACAATATTGACTGTCATATGTGATTTCGGGTCATGATACGCAGATATTGACTACGGAATGCGGGTTTAATGGGGGTAATCCCTGGTCTGTTCACCATTCCATGGGGAATAACATGCCACAGTCAATTTTTCAGTAACGCTCTATATCCCTTACGAAAATCTCAATCGGGTGCTGAGACGGTCATGTTACCTGACGGTATCCGTTCCCCTGTGTACTGCAGGTTTAGCCCGGCAGGATGAGACTGCAGCTGTCTGTATAACCCGGCGCCAGCTTCACACTGTTAAATGCGATCAGGAAACGGGAGCCGAATGGCAGAAAGGTGTTGGCTAGGGAAGGTGCGAATAAGCAGGTCATTTCTTCCCAAGCTGACTCGCTGATTAAAATTTCGCGGATCTGGGCCGATTTTTTTCCCGCAAACACATCGAATCAGCCTATTTAGGGGTCAGTTTGGAGATCGGAAATTTTTGTACGTTAAGCACATTATTTAACCAATTCGGATACGTAAGTGATTGATTTATCGTCATTGGCTATCGCTTTTAGGTTGTCGCTCTTGCTGTATCGCATTTAGGTTATCCGATTAAGACAAAATCCCCTGAAAACGCTGTATAGCGCGGGAGTACACCCTATTGCTACAGGTAAGCCTGTTCAAAAAACAGGCTTACCGAATGGAAGGGACTTCCCCTGGATATGTGCCTGATTAGCTCTTGTGCAATCATGGGGTAAACATAGCCCTGGAGGGATTCGTTATGACTATCACTACTGTCGGTATCGATCTTGCTAAAAATGTGTTCGCTGTTCACTGCGTTGATCAAAATGGAAAAACTGTTCTGGTTAAACCTAAAGTATCGCGTGCTGCACTTCCTGAGTTAATTGCAAGCCTGCCTCCCTGTGTTATCGGGATGGAGGCGTGCTCAGGCGCCCATTACTGGGCAAGAGTGTTTCGGCAGTATGGCCATGAGCCCCGTTTGATGGCTGCAAAGTTCGTATCGCCATATCGCATGGCCGGTAAATCAGGAAAAAATGATGCAGCTGATGCCCAGGCTATTTGTGAGGCTGTCCGTCGCCCGCATATGCGGTTCGTGCCAGTGAAGGATGAGAGCCAGCAGGCGATGCAATGTCTACACCGTACCAGACAAGGTTTTATCGAAGAGAAAACAGCAACATATAACCGATTAAGAGGTTTGATATCTGAATTCGGCGTCATCGCTCCACAAAGTACAGATGCCCTGCGCCACATCGTTTCTGAACAGAAGAATTCTTTGCCGCTTCAGGTTCAGCAATGCGTTGATGATCTGCTGGAACACATTAATCGCATTGAAGATAACATCGCTGAATATGACCGGATCCTGTCCCGCATGGCAAAAACGGATCACCGCAGCCAACGACTGATGGAACTGAAAGGGATTGGTCCCACAACGGCCTGTGCGCTGGTCGCCAGTATCGGTAATGCCCATGATTTTAAGAATGGACGCCAACTGGCAGCCTGGCTGGGACTTACACCATCACAGTACAGCAGTGGCGGAAAATCAAAGCTTGGCAGAATAACGAAAGCGGGCGATTCATATCTGCGAACGCTTCTGGTTCAGGGGGCCCGTTCGGTTTTGATTGGTGCAGAGAAAAGGACTGACTCATTCAGCCGTTGGGTTTGTAAGTTGGTTGAGCGCAGGGGGTACTGGCGGGCTGTTGTAGTCATCGCCGCCAAAAACGCGAGGCTGTGCTGGGCATCGTTGCATTACGGTGATGATTTCAGGCTGTACTCAGCCAGCTAAAGCACAAAGCAGTATAACCATCTGACCTGCAACTCGTTGATGAAAAAGGGTTAGACCCCGTGAGGCCTATCTGGCTATTGTACAGGATATACGTATCCGCTTAACGAACAAGAACCTCACGCGCGTCTTTCATCAGGGCCCGAATCGATAACGATTTATCATGGCCGTTTATAGTACCGCAGTCTCTCCCCTTTATTTTACTGACGAGCAGACAGAAACTATAAAACCGGCGTTGACATGCCGGGGAAGCCCTTATAGTACAATAATTTTCGATATCCAAACTGACCCCTTAATCATAAGCGCGTGTACCGGCTTTATCACCTCAGTGGCCTGGGCGTAAAACGCAGAAGACGTCGTAAAGGGCTGGCAACAGAACGTCTGCCGCTGCTCCGTCCGGCGGCGCCCAATCTGACCTGGTCGATGGATTTCGTCATGGACGCACTTTCCACCGGTCGCAGGATCAAGTGTCTTACCTGCGTCGATGATTTCACAAAGGAATGCCTGACGGTCACTGTTGCCTTTGGGATTTCAGGCGTTCAGGTCTCGCGTATTCTGGACAGCATTGCACTGTTTCGAGGCTATCCGGCTACGATAAGAACCGATCAGGGCCCGGAGTTTACCTGCCGCGCACTCGATCAGTGGGCTTTTGAGCATGGTGTGGAGCTGCGACTTATCCAGCCCGGCAAGCCAACGCAGAACGGATTTATTGAGAGCTTTAACGGACGATTTCGCGATGAATGCCTGAATGAGCACTGGTTCAGCGATATCGTTCACGCAAGGAAAATCATTAATGACTGGCGGCAGGATTATAACGAGTGTCGTCCACATTCAGCACTGAATTATCAGACGCCATCAGAGTTTGCAGCACGGTGGCGAAATGGAAAATGTGAAGGTAAACAAACCGACCTTACTAACTGACGGTTGTATCTAATCCTGGGGGCAGGTCATGTCAGCCCTTAGGCTCAATGCCGCGCTGCTGTAGTTCTTTGCGGATGATGCGCTTGATCCAAGCAGCCAGTGATTCGTCGCCATCCTGTTGTTGTGCTTGTTCCATTAGCTCACGTAGCTCGGGATCTAATCTGAACTGGAATGGAGGATTACCACGTCTTTCATTTTTGTGTGTTGACACGTTAATTACACCCGATGTAATGTGTTTATGTGTAATGACACATTACATACAAGAAAGACAAATAGCAACGCCCCGGAGTGCGGGAACACTACCGAGGCGTCTAACCAAACCGTTATACGAGGTAACAGTTATGGCTGGATCACAGCATACCCAAACTCGCCCTGAATTTACATGGAGATTTCTCTCCACCTCTGAGCGCTACCCTACCGCCAAACCATTGGTGATCTACGTCAAAGACACCTACATTGAATACTGGGGCGAAATCTTCGTCTCTGCCCGCATCATTGAATTTGGCATCACGTTCGAGCGCTTTCTTAAAGATCCATGGAAGCATTTGATGTCCTGTGGCCAAGAGTCTGCCCCAGACTCGATTGCGGAAGGGATGCTGCCATTGCTACCAGCCCAGGCAGAAGTTGCTAGGCGTGTTCGAGAGAATGAATTGCGTCAGTTGGCATTCCAGCGTGAGCTTCTATCAAGGCAAGAAAAGAAACATTCGAACAACGTCAAGCCAATTTTTATAGCCAACAAGACGACTTGTTGATACTATGAGACCTAATGAAAAAAAGTAGGTTGCTTGATGGCATTCAATCGATGGCTTCCTAGTTTTAAATGATTAGGGCTTGTCCCAGATGGATTGAGAGGCTGACAGTGCAAGACAACACTGGACTTGAAGAGCTTAGCCAAGCACAGAGAGAACGACTCGCTCATATTGATTTCACTTTGTTATTTAAAGGTGAAGCTGGGCGTAGTTATTTAACCGAGCGATTTAGCGTAGCGCCGTCTGTGGCAACACAAGATTTTGCGCGGTACAAAGCGTTGGCTCCTAACAACGTTATGTATGACGAAAAGCGCAGAGTGCACTTGAAGACGAGCGCATTCCAGCCGTTGTTTGATTATGACGTTGTTCGAACTCTTGCGACGATAAGCCAAGGGTTCGGTGATGGCTTTCTTGGCAAGGCCAGGCCACCTATGGCTTGTGAAGCACCATTCCATCTCAATAAGCCGAAATTGGAAGTTGTAGCGGCTATTAGTGAAGCCATACATAAGCGCGCTGTGATTAATATTGAGTACACCTCATTGTCGAGTGGTCATGGGAGCAGGCAAATAGTTCCTCATACCCTGATTGACAATGGCTTGAGATGGCATGTCCGAGCATTCGATAGAAAGCTTAGAGAATTTAGGGATTTTGTTTTAACCAGAATAAGTGAAGTTGAGTTGTTAGAGGATGAGGTTAACGACGAAGTTGAGACTCTTCAGTGGGATAAGCAATGGAACCGAATCGTTGAGCTAGAGCTGATACCTCATCCAAAACTAGCACATCCAGAAGCTGTATCGATGGACTACGCAATGGAAAACAATAGGTTGCGTGTAGAGATAAGAGCTGCGTTCGCTGGATATTTACTGCGTTTATGGAATATCGATTGTTCAAAGAATTGTAAGAGCAATGGGCGAGAGTTCCATTTAGCACTTAAAAATCCAGAAGCACTATACGGCGTTGACAATGCTGCACTCGCTCCTGGATATAGCGAATCGTGAGATGAATTTATGAATATAAAAGAATATTTAGGCGATCTTATCGGAGGCAGTTTATTGATAACTGAATCTAGAATAATCGCAGAATCACTACTGAAAAAACTTCCAGAAGATGAGTGGAAGTCGCTGATCGTTGAGCAAAATGTTCTTCAGAAAAAATCCGGTCAGACGGCTATTCGTTATGCCAGAACAATCCGTTGGCGTATTGAAGGCCTGGGTGATGAGTTTATGACTGATCTTTTAGCCGCGAGTGAACGTGCCTATGTCCAAATGCTGATGATGTCATTACTCATTCATTCTCCGGTTGTCGCTTATTTTATGCGACTTACCTTAGCCGAAGCTCGTCGCACCTATAAACCCTCTTTAACCGCTGATGCATGGTCTGAGTTTTATGACACGAGAGTGCGGGCATATGCTGAGCTTGGCGGTTTTTCTGACTCAACTGTCAAAAAAATGGGTAACAACGCAATTAAGGCACTGGTTGATAGTGGCTACCTGAGTGATAGCAGGACAAAGAAAATACAACCTGTTTACCTAATGCCAGAAGTTAAAGACTGGTTAGTTCGTCTGGGCCGGGAAGATTTGATTGAGGTAATGGAGTGCACAATATGAAGGCTCTTCAGACCAGGCTTGATCTGATACTGGAACGAATTGAAAGCCCTAAGTTTTTGAAAAACGATGGCTTGGGCAATGAAATTGGATTTTGGGTATTTGACTATCCAGCCAAGTATGAACTGCTTGTACGAGAGCACATTAAGCACGTTGACGAAAAACTCAACAAGCGTGGTTACCGCTTTGTCCATCTCAATATTTTTGAAGTCTTGATAGATATGCTTGAGGAGCGAGGCCTTTTCGACCGAGCTTGCCAGCGTGAATTGCAAGTCGGTGTTGATGGCCTTCGAAAAACACTAGCCGGGCCTCTGAGCCAAGAGAAAGTGGCAAGGTATATCGCGGACAAATATAAGCCATCAGAACTTGAGTTTGTGTTGCTGTCAGGCTTAGGCAGTGCGTGGCCTCTTATCCGAGGACATGAGTTACTTAGTGCTCTGCAAGACGTTATGGGTAGCACGCCATTAGTGCTTTTCTATCCGGGTGAATATAGCGGAAGGGATTTGCATCCTTTCGGCATGATCGAATCTAAAAACTACTATCGCGCCTTCAAGCTTGTGCCTGAAGACGGTAAAAAAAATTAAGAGCAGGGAGCCTCCCGAATGAAAATTGAACAGATTTTTTCCAAGAAGTTGACGCGTGATATTAACGGCGTTGTTAAAGCGGAACAGAAAGACAATGACAGTGTGTATGTCGAACTTGATGAGTATGTTGTAACCCGAGAGCTAGATCGACATTTTCGCGCTTTCTTTGAGGCTTACGTTCCATCTGTGACGCAAAGTGGCGCATCAATGTCAGGAAAAATTGGTGTGTGGATCTCTGGCTTCTTTGGTTCGGGTAAGTCTCACTTCCTGAAAATTTTGTCTTACCTCCTCGAAAATAAGTCTGTCGAAAAGGATGGCCAAGGCCGTCAAGCATTTGAGTTTTTTAAAGACAAAATCAACGATGCCATGCTGTTGGCCGATATCCAAAACGCTGTTACCAAAGACACTGATGTTATTCTTTTTAACATCGATTCACGAGCCAATACGGATGACCGAGAAAATGCCATTCTTAAGGTCTTCCTCAAAGTCTTTAATGAGCGTGTAGGATACTGCGCTGATTTTCCTCACATTGCGCATTTAGAACGCGAGCTTGATAAGCGTAATCAATACATGTCTTTCAAGGACAAATTTGCTGAGTTGACTCAATCAACTTGGGAAAAGGAGCGTGACGCCTATGACTTCTATCGAGACGAACTTTCAGAAGCACTCGCTCATGCCAGTGAGCAATCATTAGAGTCTGCCAAAGCGTGGGTTGAACAGGTTGAAAACAATTTCCCGCTAGATATCCGAAACTTCTGTAAGTGGGTTAATGAATACTTAGATCGAACTGGAGATCGTAACCTTCTTTTCTTAGTCGATGAAGTCGGTCAGTTTATCGGTAAGAACACACAAATGATGTTGAAGCTTCAGACCATTACTGAAGATCTTGGCACATATTGTGGTGGCAGAGCTTGGGTCGTTGTTACCTCTCAGGCAGACATTGATGCTGCCATTGGTGGTATGGATAAGCGCGATGGCGAGGACTTCTCTAAAATTCAAGGGCGTTTTAGTACCCGCTTGCAGCTGTCGAGCTCGAATACCTCGGAAGTTATTCAAAAGCGTTTGTTGTCCAAAACGGAAGAAGCTCGTACACACCTCATCGATGTGTTTGCTGAAAAGGGCGACATTCTTCGTAACCAGCTGACATTTGATAAAACGACAACTGCGTCTCTAAAGGGCTACACCGACGCTCCGTCTTTCGTGGACAACTATCCGTTTGTGCCTTACCACTACACGCTGGTTCAAAAAGTGTTTGAGTCAATTCGAACAAAAGGCGCGACGGGTAAGCACTTAGCCATGGGTGAGCGTTCATTACTTGATGCTTTCCAATCAGCTGCAAAACAGATGAAGGACTCTGGCCTTGATGTGTTAATCCCGTTTTACAGTTTCTATGCACCGATTGAAAGCTTTTTGGAGCCAGCGGTTAAGCGAACGATTGACCAAGCCTGTGAGTTGGATTCCTTAACAGAATTCGATGGCAAGATTCTAAAAACTCTTTTCTTGATCCGTTATGTGGACGTTGTCAAAAGCACACTAGACAACCTTGTGACGCTGTCAATTGATCGAATCGATGCAGATAAAATTGCGCTGCGTAAACAAATTGAAGAGAGCTTGAATCGTCTTGAACGCCAATTGCTGATTGCGCGTAATGGTGATGAATTTATCTTCCTGACCAACGAAGAAAAAGAGATTGAAAACGAGATCCGCCACACTGACGTTGAAATGTCAGAGGTCTCTAACAAGCTTTCAGCAATCGTATTTGACGGTATTTTGAAAGGTAATCGTGCCTATCGATACCCGATTAATAAGCAAGACTTTGCGGTGAGCCGTTTTTGCAATGGTCATCCAAAAGATGGCACCACGCTGGAAGATCTAGTCATTAAAGTCATTTCACCTTTGGATTCGCACTTTGAAAATTACTCCCACGATCAAGCCTGCATCAATCATACGCTTGAGGCTGATGGGTGCGTGCTCGTCAAGCTGGGCGAACATAAACGTCTTTGGGATGACCTGACAACCTTTATAAAAACTGACCGATTCTTAAAACAAAATTCAGGACAGCGACCAGAGCAAGAACACCTTCTCCGCGAAAAGCAGATGGAAAATATTGAGCGTGAAAAACGCTTAAGAACGGATTTTGAAGCTTTGTTTGCAGAGGCTGACGTTTACGCTATCGGCACAAAACTACCGAAGAAATCAGCAACGCCAAGTGCCATCGTCGAAGAAGCATACAAATACGTTATCGAAAACACCTTCGCTAAATTGAACATGCTCAAGGCGACGCCTGGTGAAGTTTTGCGTGAGCTACAGGCCGTACTTGTTGCTGATGATATTGCTCAGATTGGACTGGATCTTCAAGCGGATGAATGTAACCCAGAAGCTACGCGTGAGGTTGAGCAGTACGTAACGCTAAAAGTCGAGCGTAATGAGCCTGTTTACTTACGTGACATCGTTGCCCACTTCGGCAAGCGCCCGTATGGCTGGCCAGACAATGAAATCTTATTGCTCACTGCAAGGCTGGGCTTGGCTGGAAAGTTATCTTTTAGTACCCAGGGCACAGATCTGGCGTTGAAAAAAGCTTACGAGCCGTTTACCAGCGTGCGTAAACGCGGTGAGATCCGTGTACATAAAATCAGGCAACATGACGAGCGCCAAATCAAAAAGGCTGCTGGTCTTGTTAAAGAGATCTTTTCAAAAACCTTTACCGGCTCTGGTGAAAAGGAGCTCTACGAATTAGTGCGCGATGAATTACTGGCTTGGAATGAAGAGCTTAAATCATTCAGAACCAAGTCACAGACAGGCCATTTCCCAGGTAAATCTCAAATTGACGATGGTCTTGCATTGGTCGCGGGTATTCTTGAGCAAACTTCAAGCTTCGCTCTTATCACCCGATTCTTAGAAAACGCTGATGCCCTTGAAGAGTTTGCTGAGGACTTTGAGGATCTTGATGACTTCTACAATAGCCAATTTCAAACTTGGCAAGCCCTTGCTGGCGCATTGAACGAGAAGTTTAAGGCCAATAGACCTGCGTTAGAAAAAGACAGTGAAGCATTAAAAGCGCTCACTGAATTAGAACGCATTTACAATATGCCCTCGCCGTATGAGCAGCTGCGCCACATTAATCCGCTTATCGAGCAGGTGGCAAAAATTAACTCAACATTGGTTGAAGAAAAACGCACTCATGCCTTAGAGCGTGTTGATCTGCGCATCGGACGTGTAAAAGAAGCGCTAGCTGAAGCTCATGCACCGTCTGAATTACAGAACCAAGCACTGCGCCCGTTACAAATGTGCAGACAGCGTATTGAAGCGACCTCTTCAATACCACAAATTATCAGTGAGCAAACTGAAGCGGAAGGTTACGAGGACGAAGCCTATGAGTTGCTGAATGGCTTTATCGAAGATCAACGCAAAAAAGCTGAAGCTGAGCAAAGACGTCGTGAACTCGAACAGCAGACACGCGAAGAGGAAGCAGCGAAAGCCGGTAAAGCAGCTCCAGCACCTGAGCCAGCCTCTGAACCAGTGCAGCCACAGCCGGTTGCAAAACGTACCGTAACGATTAACTCAACCGATGCCATGGCTAAGTCAGTAACAACCGGATTCATTGAAAGTGAAGCCGAAGTTGATGCCTATCTTGCCGCTTTAAGAGAGCAGCTGATTGCTGCGGTCAAAGCTGGCGACCGAGTAAGAATTAAGTAAGAGGCAACGGATAACTATGTATCAAGCGGGTGGAACAATAAGATCATTACTCGACAAGGTTGCTGAGCAGGAATACCTGTTACCGGCCATCCAGCGAGAGTTTGTATGGCGACCAGAACAGATCTGTCGTCTATTTGATAGCCTGTTGCAAGGTTACCCGTTTGGGACCTTTCTATTCTGGAAGATAAAACCAGAGAACCGGCATAGCTATCAGTTTTATCAGTTCATGCAGCATTACCATGAGCGAGATAACTACCATTGTGAAAATGTCACTCAGTTACCAGAGCGTGAGTTCATTGCCGTCCTAGATGGACAGCAGCGGATTACCGCTTTGAACATCGGCCTACGCGGCTCATTTGCGTGGAAGCTGACAGGTAAATGGTGGAGCAATGATGACGCCTTCCCAGTGCGCAGGCTTCACTTAAATCTGTTAAGCCAGCCCGACTTAGAAACTGGGTCGATGTATGACTTTGAGTTCCTAACCGACGATAAAGCCTCCCTGGATGCATCTGAACAATACTGGTTCCGTGTAGGCCGGATCATGGAAGAGGAAGAAGATGCACTTATCGATGAAGTTGCTGATGATGCCAGGTTGAGTTCTGAGCAACGCAAAGAGGCTCGCTCAACTCTTCGTCACTTGTATCGAACTATCCATGACAAAGATAAGATTTCGTTTTACGAAGAAAGTGATCAGAGCCTTGAACGTGTTCTGAATATCTTTATCCGCATGAATAGCGGCGGCACTACTTTGTCCTACTCAGACTTACTACTTTCAATAGCCGTAGCGCAGTGGAGCTCGTTAGATGCCCGTGAAGAAATTCATGCCTTAGTGGATGAGATGAACCGTGTTGGTGATGGATTCAACGTATCAAAAGATCTCGTTTTAAAAGCAGGCTTAATGCTCTCTGACATCGGTAGCGTGGGCTTTAAGGTTGAGAACTTTAACAAGGAAAATATGGCGATTCTCGAAAAGAACTGGACGCCAATTCGTGATGCGTTATTGCTCTCAATGCAGTTGCTGGCAAGTTTTGGTTTTAATGCACAAAACCTCAGAGCAACAAGTGCCATCCTCCCGTTAGCCTATTACCTGCACCACCGAAAGTTAACGGCAAGCTACCTTTCTAGGGTTGAATATGCGGTCGATAGAGAATGCATCAGAAACTGGCTCATTAGGTCGTTGTTGAAAGCGTCAGGCATCTGGGGAAGTGGTTTGGATACCCTGCTTACTATGCTTCGCTCAGACATTAAACAATCGGGTGATACGGGTTTCCCGCTAGCGAAAATTGAAGCGACCATGCAACAGCGTGGTAAATCGTTGCGCTTTGACCCAGAGGAAATTAGTGAACTAGCGCAGTTGGATTATGGTAATCCGCGTACCTTTGCCTTGTTGACTTTGTTGTTCCCTGGATTCGATTTTTCACGACACTTTCATGTGGACCACATTTACCCCAAAGGTTTGTTTACACGTAACAAGCTTGCAAAAGTTGGTGTCCCAGCTGAACAGCTAGATGAACTCATCCAAGCATCTAACAAGCTGCCAAACCTTCAGCTGTTGGAAGGGACTATCAACAACCAGAAGCGGCAAAAAATGCCCCATGAATGGTATGCGCAGCAGTGGCCTGATGTGAATGCAAGACAAGCACATCTGCAATCGCAAGCCATAACATCATTACCTGAACAACTAAACCAGTTTATGGACTTTTACCGCGAGCGTCAGGAAACACTGCTTGCCCGCATTAGAACCGCATTACAACCCGCAAACAGCGTAGAGACAGAATAAGAGGCGCAAGATCATATGAATACGAACAACATTAAAAAATACGCACCAAAAGCGCGCCGCGAATTTATGGATGCGGTAGCTAAACGATTAAATACCTTTGGTATCACCGCGAATAAAAAGGGCGAGCTACAAATTGCAGAAGCGAATCTACAAGGTTCTGTGCTTCAAATCGCCGGTAACAGTTTTGACGGTAAACTGGCCGAGCCCAGAAAACGCATAGTAGCCAGAAGCCAGAAACTTGGGTATGCACAACTTATTGAACAAGTAGCTTATACCTGGTTCAACCGTCTGTGTGCTATTCGCTATATGGAAATCCATGACTATCTAGGCCACGGTTTTCGTGTTTTGTCGCACCCAGACAACCCTAAAGGCTTTGAAATTATCGACCATGCCCAAGACGCTGCGGATGAACTCGGATTAGATAGAGCTCGCATTGTTGAACTCAAGCTTGCGGGCAACAAAGACGAAGAGCTGTATCGTGAACTGCTGTTAGGCCAGTGCCATAAGCTTCATGAGGCGATGCCTTTCTTATTTGACGCATTGGACGATGAAACTGAGCTTCTTCTACCAGACAACCTAACGCGTACCGACTCAATTCTGCGTGGATTGGTAGACGGCATCCCTGAAGAGGACTGGCAACAGGTAGAAGTGATTGGTTGGCTTTACCAATTCTACATCTCTGAAAAGAAAGATCAGGTAATGGGTAAGGTGGTCAAGAGTGAAGACATCCCTGCCGCCACCCAGCTATTTACACCCAACTGGATTGTGAAGTACCTGGTACAAAACTCAGTCGGTCGTCAATGGCTGCAAACCTACCCAGACTCTGCCATTAAAACGCAGATGGAATACTACATTGAGCCTGCTGAACAATCTGACGAAGTTAACCAACAGCTAAAGGCTATTACGCCAGAATCTATTGAACCTGAAACCATCAAAGTACTTGACCCTGCTTGTGGTTCGGGCCACATATTGATTGAAGCCTATAACGTGTTAAAAGCCATCTACGAAGAGCGTGGTTTCCGCTCTCGTGACATTCCAAAGATGATTCTGGAGAACAACCTCTACGGCTTGGACATAGATGATCGTGCAGCGCAGCTATCTGGCTTTGCGCTGATGATGATGGCTAGAGATGACGATAAGCGTATTTTTACCCGTAACGTGCGACTTAATGTACTGTCATTGCAGGAAAGTAACCATCTTGACCTGCCGACCTTATGGAAAGCACTCAACCTATCGGGAAGTTGGCAAAGTGGCACGTCTCAGGGCTTGTTCTCAGATGATGTACAAGATTTAAGCTCGTTCAATGCAGACAAACGCTACCAACTTCTGAAGCGAACGTTGGTAAGGTTCACTCAAGCCAAGACCTTTGGTTCTTTGATCGATGTACCAAGTGATGAGTATGAGCAGCTAAAAGATCTACTGAACACGCTTGTCGAGCTGCAAGAGTCAGGTGACTCAATGCAAAAGCCTGCGGCGAAGGAATTGATAGAATTTGTGCATCAAGCTTTGGTTTTATCGATTCGTTATGATGCTGTCATTGCGAATCCTCCCTATATGGGAGCAAAAGGAATGAATGCGGACTTAAAGGATTTCGCAAAGATAAATTTCCCTAATAGCAAATCAGATTTGTTTGCCATCTTTATCGAACGAGGGTTTGGCTGGCTGAAAAAAACAGGTCTTAATTCAATGGTAACGATGCAAAGCTGGATGTTTCTATCTAGCTACGAGCAAATGAGAGATTCTATTCTTAATGGAAGAACTCTTGAAAGCATGGTTCACATGGGAAATGGAGTAATGAAAATTGCATTTGGCACTAATGCTACTATTTTCAGCAATACCCATATTAAAGGTTATCGCAGCTCATTTTCTTACGTTGATAATGATGATATCGGTGATGATGGTAATCCGAAGGAATTTCCCGTAAACAACGGAAGGTTACGGGATTGTGCATCGGATGAGTTTAAGAACATACCAGGTAGCCCAATAGCATATTGGGTTGATAGTTCTGTGGTTGAATGCTTTAGAAATAATAAAACAATCGGTGATGTTTCTGACGTGAAGCAAGGTTTAGCAACTGCTAATGATGATCGTTTCTTGCGGGCTTGGTTTGAAGTTGATTGTAGCAAAATATCATTTCCATCTTATTTCGATCCAAATAAAAAATGGTTTGCCTTCAATAAAGGTGGTGATTTTAGGAAGTGGTATGGTAATAACTATTTGGTTGTAAATTGGGAGAATGATGGAGAGGAGATCAAAGGTTTTCGAGAGGGAGGAAAACAAAAGTCAAGACCTCAAAATACATCCTATTACTTCAAGCAAGGCGTAACCTGGGGACAAACTAGTAGCGGAAAGTCTTCATTCAGATGGGTTGACAGTGGTTATGTATTTGCTCACATAAGCTCAATGTTATTTAGTAGCTCCGATGTCGATGGTAAGTTGAAACTGGCTTTTCTAAATAGCACATCAGGCATATATCTTTTGGAGCTATTCAGTCAATCTATGGGCGTCGAAGTCGGTCATATAAAAAGTCTTCCTTATATACCTGTTGGTGATGGTGAGATAATATCAAAAATTGATAGGTTGATATCAATTCATAAGTGCGATTGGGATAGTTATGAGACATCATTCGGCTTTAAAGCACATAAATTCGTTGCAATTAAGAAAAAATCATTACGGGAAATAGCTAACTATTTCTTAGAGTTTGACCTGAAAGTTATTGAGGAAATTCGTTTGGCTGAGGCTGAAATTAATTCGTTTTTTTCTCAAGTGTGCGGTCTTTCAAATGTTGTTTCAAATGATGTTGAAATATCTGAAGTCAGTGTTTCTACGAACCCTCACTACCTCTATCCAAACGATTCTAATAGGATAGATAGATATACAAGTGATTCACTTGTTCAACTTATAAGCTATTCAATTGGCTGTATGATGGGTCGTTACTCTCTTGATCGTGAGGGCGTAATGTATGCTCATTCCGACAATGAAGAATTTGATAAGTTAACCGCTGAAGGTACATATTTCGCATACTCGTCTGACGAGGACGGTATTATTCCACTAACTGACCAAGAATGGTTCAAAGACGACGCAACCAATCGTTTCCGTGAGTTTGTCCAAGTTGTTTGGGGTGAAGAACACTTACAAGAAAATCTCGATTTTGTCGCTGAATCACTGTGCCTAAACGCCATTAAACCGAAAAAATCTGAATCAGCGCTGGAGACTATTCGCCGCTATTTATCGACTCAGTTCTATAAAGATCACCTGAAAACTTACAAAAAACGGCCTATTTATTGGCTATTTAGCTCAGGTAAACAAAAGGCTTTTGAGTGCTTGGTTTACCTGCACCGTTATAACGAGGGCACGCTTTCGCGTATGCGTACCGAGTATGTCACCCCGTTACTAGGCAAATACGATGCTTATGCAGAGCAACTTGAGAAGCAGATTGAAACGGCAGACTCGACCAGTGAAGCGAACCGCTTCAAGAAAGAGTTGGATGCTTTAATCAAGAAACAGGTTGAGCTACGAGAGTTTGATGACAAGCTAAAACACTACGCAGATATGCGTATTTCACTGGATCTTGATGATGGTGTGAAAGTGAATTACGGCAAGTTTGGTGATCTGTTGGCTGATGTTAAGGCCATTACCGGTTCGGCCCCGGAGGTTAACTAATGCAGATTAGTGAACTGGCACAAGGCGTTGCTGCCAAACTTGAACAAAGCCGCATTGTGTTTTGGTACGACCCAGAGCAAAGCTTTACTGAAGAGCTTGAGCATTTAGCTAACGCCCTATCTATTGCAAAAGAAGTAGGCGATAGCGCGGCAGATATAACTGCTAGGGTACTGCCAAATGATTTGACCATCCTCAATATGGGCAATGAGTCTGTATTGGCAGTGAAAAAACGCATTGAAGTAGATGAGCGTGAAGCTAAATTTCTTATCTATTTTCCAAGCGCTGAGCCAGAGCCTGACCGCGATTGGTTGCTAGACGTGCGTTTGTATAGCGAGCAGTTTTTTGCTGATCACAGCTCAATGTTGCTTAATGAGCTGGGTATCCCGAAAATGGCGCTACGCACGCACATTCGTAAGCGCCAGAGCTTTTTTGCCAATAAACAGCGCATAGCCGGTTTAAAAAAGTGGGTGACTGAGAACGAAGACGAACTGTCGTTAGACAGGAAGATGATGGCAGTGGTTGTAAAAGCTGATTCTGCGTCTTTGTCGGACATTCTGCTTGGGTTACTACGCGCTTATTCTACGGCGCTAGACGCGCCCGCCGCAGGCGCTGACGGCTTATATGAAGATGAAAGCCTTGGCCAACCCGATGCCTTTAAACAAGTGTGGAGCCTGCTAAGTAAGTTTGATCTTGAGACCTCACTCTGGGCATATCTGAGTGAGGGTTTTGGCTATACAGTCGAAGAGCCAACCTTCTCAGACTTCGTGTTGAAATTATTCTGTACTGAATTCTGGAGCCAAATTGAAGGTGTTGAACGCGATTGGTTGCTTAACAATGTTCTAAAAAGCGCATCAGGCCGGGCGACAGCCTTGGCGTTTATGGTGAGCTGGCGCGACAGCCGCTCTTTCGCCGCTTACTACGAAAGCATCTCTAAGGTGCTTAGCCAACAGTTGGAAATTTCGACTCGTGCTGGCCAGTACCATCCGGTTGAGCTTATCGAATGCGAAACGTTCGAAGCTGTGGAACAGGCCATAATCCGTGGTTTAGTTCGTGATTTGCTCGATAGCAGTAAAGCGCTAAACCGGGTTCAGTTTGATACGGTCTTATCAAGACGTCTTGCTAGCCACTGGACATTGTCACGCAAAGAATACTTCGCAATTTATGAAGCTATCCGCAACGCTGAGGAGTTAATGCACTTGCGAAATCGCTATGTGGACGGGTTCCACTTTGATAACGCGAAAGCAATGTACGACGCCTATACCACAGACATTTATCGTTTTGACCAGGCTTACCGTTTGTTCAATGAGCATGTGCACTCTGTATTGAGTAAAGGTGCAGACATACTGCGTCAGCTCGACGACGAAGTTGAAAGCATCTATACCAACTGGTACTTATATGAGCTTGGCCTTGCCTGGGATCGTCACTTGGCCAATGAGAAATTACTTGAAAAGTGGCAGATTTCTGGCGTACCGCACCAGTATGACTTCTATGAAAAAGAAGTTCGCACACGACTGAGTCTGAAACAGACAAAACGAGTGTTTGTGATCATCTCTGATGCCCTGCGATTTGAAATTGCGAATGAGCTTGGCGCTATCATTAACAACGAGAAGCGATTTAAGGCTGAGGTGTCTACGCAGTTGGGCGTTTTGCCGAGTTATACCCAACTTGGGATGGCGGCATTATTGCCTCATAAGGCGCTCAGTTACCAGCCAGAGCAAGGCACGGCTGTTTATGTGGATGGTATTTCTTCACAGGGTTTAGACAATCGTAATTCCATCCTACAAAAAGTAGGTGGTATGGCAGTGAGTTCTAAGGAACTGATGAGCTGGAGTAACCAGGAGGGGCGTGACAAGGTTCGAGACGTAGAAGTCGTTTATATCTATCACGATACCATTGATGCGATTGGTGATAAGGCAGCAACTGAAGAGAAAACGTTTGAAGCCTGTCGTAGTGCCATTGAAGAGCTAAAAGACCTTGTTGGCAGGGTCATCAACCGTCTAAACGGCAGCCGAGTTGTGATCACCGCTGACCATGGCTTCCTCTTCCAACAAAAAGCACTTGTAGCGGCTGATAAAACCTCGTTGAAAACCAAACCTGCTGGCGCGATAGAAGCCAAGAAACGTTATATCGTTGGTAATAACTTGCCTTCAGATGAAGCCTGTTGGAAAGGCTCAATTAACGATACGGCTCATGGTTCTAGTGGTTCTTCATATCAAGCAGAGTTCCTGCTTCCAAAAGCGGCTCAACGCTTCCACTTCGTTGGTGGTGCCAAGTTTGTGCACGGCGGAGCGATGCTACAGGAAGTCTGTGTACCGGTACTACATGTGCGCGAGCTACAAAAAGAACAAGCAGCAAAACACGAGAAACAACCAGTAGGTGTTGTAGCAGCAACTCAGCCCATCAAATTAGTAAACAATATCGACAAGGTCAGATTTATTCAGACAGACCCTGTAGGCGAGCGTTTTGTCGCACGGTTGTTGGATGTCTATATCGTCGATGCACAAGGTAATGAAGTCTCCAGTCGTGAAACGATTAACTTTGATAGCGTGAGTAAAGTGATGGATGAACGTACTCGCGAAGCTAGGTTAAAGCTTATTGGCTCTCAGTTCGACAGGAACGCTCAATACACATTAGTACTTGAGAATGCGGAAATGAGAACCCGTTATAGCCAATACGCGGTAACCATTGATTTGGCATTCCAAGATGATTTTTTCTAAGGCGCTGGGGTGAAACATGACAACTGATTTTTCACAAGATCATAAAGACGAAAAAAATCAGATGCAAAGCGCCGACTTAGACGCATTGCTCAACCAATATTTTAAAGGCCGTGTCGTTCGAAAAGATCTGACAAAGCAATTGAAAGAAGGCGCTAACGTCCCTGTCTATGTGCTTGAGTATTTACTAGGCATGTATTGTGCGTCTGATGACGACGAAGTTGTAATGCAAGGCCTTGAGAATGTGAAAAAAATCTTGGCTGAGAACTATGTCCGGCCTGATGAAGCGGAGAAAGTGAAGTCACTTATCCGTGAACGCGGCACGTTTAAAATCATCGACAAAGTAAGTGTTAAGCTCAATCAGAAAAAAGACGTCTATGAAGCTGCGTTGTCGAACCTGGGGATCAAGGATGCCCTTGTGCCGACCAAAATTGTACAAGACAACGAAAAATTATTAACTGGCGGTATCTGGTGCATTATTACCGTGCAGTATTTCTTTGAGGAAGGTCAGAAGACATCACCTTTCTCCATTATGAGTTTAAAACCGATACAAATGCCGTCCATGAACATGGATGAGGTGTTTTCAACCAGAAGACATTTTAGTACCGATCAGTGGATGGATGTGTTGCTTCGTTCCGTGGGTATGGAGCCAACCAACTTAGAGCATCGGGTGAAATGGCATCTTATTACTCGCATGATCCCATTCGTTGAAAACAACTACAACGTTTGTGAGCTCGGGCCAAGAGGGACAGGTAAAAGCCATGTCTACAAAGAGTGCTCACCAAATTCATTGCTTGTCTCGGGCGGACAAACGACTGTGGCGAACTTGTTCTATAACATGAGCTCACGCCAAGTTGGGTTGGTTGGTATGTGGGATGTTGTCGCATTTGATGAAGTGGCCGGTATTAACTTCAAAGACAAAGACGGCGTTCAAATAATGAAAGATTATATGGCGTCAGGGTCTTTTGCCCGTGGTCGTGATTCAATCGAAGCGAAGGCTTCCATGGTATTCGTCGGTAACATCAATCAAAGCGTTGAGACACTGGTGAAGACCAGTCATCTGTTGGCACCTTTTCCTGATGCCATGATTGACACTGCTTTTTTTGACCGTTTCCATTCCTATATTCCTGGATGGGAAATACCGAAGATGCGTCCTGAGTTTTTCACCAATAGTTACGGATTAATCACAGACTATCTTGCTGAATACATGCGTGAAATGCGCAAAAGAAGTTTTGCGGACGCTATCGATAAGTTCTTCAAACTCGGTAATAACCTTAATCAGCGTGATGTAATTGCTGTACGCAGAACGGTTTCGGGCTTGTTAAAGCTACTACACCCCGACGCACAGTACACAAAAGATGATGTAAGAGCCTGCCTTACCTATGCGCTGGAAACTAGACGTAGAGTCAAAGAGCAATTGAAAAAGCTTGGCGGAATGGAATTTTTTGATGTGCACTTTAGCTACATCGATAACGATTCATTAGAAGAATTCTTCGTCAATGTACCGGAACAAGGTGGCAGCAAGCTAATTCCTGAGGGCTTACCTCGCGCTGGTGTCGTGCACTTGGTTACTCAGGGAAGCACTGGGCAGCTTGGGTTATATCGCTATGAAACCCAGATGATGGCTGGTTCTGGTAAACACTCAGTGTCTGGCCTTGGTTCGAATACCGCAGCGAAAGAAGCTGTGCGTGTTGGCTTTGATTATTTCAAAGGTAACCTGAATAGAATCAGTGCGTCGGCGAAGTTTTCTGATCATGAGTATCACCTCCATGTTGTTGAGCTCCACAATACGGGGCCAAGTACAAAGTCATCGCTCGCTGCATTAATTGCGTTCTGTTCAATTCTGATGAACCGACCGATTCAAGAGCAGATGGTTGTTTTGGGTGAGATGACTTTAGGTGGTGTCGTCAATCCTGTTCAAGATCTTGCAGGCAGTCTTCAGTTAGCTATGGACAGTGGCGCAAAGCGTATTTTGCTCCCAATGGCCTCAGCCTCAGATATTCCAACGGTTCCTGCTGAGTTGTTTTCAAAATTCCAGATCAGCTTTTATGCAGACCCCGTCGATGCCGTGTTTAAGGCGCTTGGGGTTAATTGATTAGGTGTCGTTTGACGCGCCATTTTATGGAGTCATTACAGGTATGTTTACCAAAGCTCGTTTCTTTAAATGTGGAGTGACCACGCTCCGGTAGACAGTTTCTGTCCTCACTGCGAGGCCTTTTCGAAGGCCTCCGGGCTGACGCCGCCGAGATGACTGTGGCGCCGGGCCCGGTTGTAGAACACTTCAATATAATCGAAAATATCCGCCCGGGCCATGTCCCGGGTTTTGTATATCCGCTTCCTGATGCGCTCTTTTTTGAGTGAACTGAAGAACGATTCTGCCACTGCATTATCCCAGCAGTTGCCGCGACGGCTCATGCTCGGTACCAGATTATTGGCCCGGCAGAACCGCTGCCAGTCATCACTGCCATACTGACTGCCCTGGACGCCCTTCTAAGAGTCAAGCTGTTATCGGGATACTGTTGATCCGCCTGTTTTGATTGCGCAGTAACGTGTAAACTTCGCGGGAGATATATCGCTTTAGACAGCGTATCGCTTCCATTTTTGTATGTCCTTCGGCTACACGCCTGGCGACATATTCCTTTGTTTTTGCGTCAGTTCGTAAGCGTCCGATGGCGATGATGTGAAGTGCACTATTTGCAGCACGATCTCCACCACGATTAAGTCGGTAACGGTTCGTTTTTCCAGAAGAAACGGGGACCGGGCTGACACCACACAGTGCCGCAAATCCTGATTCTGATCTTAACCGTTGAGGATTGTCTCCGGCAGTGATCAGCAACTGTGAAGCGCTTTCGTATCCGATAGCATTACGTTTAATCAGCTCAGGTGCCAACTCGTCGACAATTGCCGCAATCATGACATCCAGATCAGCGATTTCGTCATGTAACTCGAGATAGCGTCGGGCAAGGGACTTTAATGAAATGCGATAAACGTTGGTTACATTGCGGTATTCACTGGCATCAGGTCTCCAGGAACCCAGGGTCCTGATGAGCTGCATGCGCGTCATATTTCTGAGCTGTTCACGTAATTCATCCGGGGCAGAGATAATATTTGAATGGATAATCTGGAGAGCGACTCTGCGGGCTGATATTGCTGTTTTTCGGCAAGTTTTTAATACCCGCAGGGACTCAATCATGCCATCACGCGTTTTGGGAGTAACTGTCCTGATGCCTGAGAATGCTGCATGAGCGGCACATTCAGCATCAATTGTGTCACTTTTACCCCGTTTGCGTCGCTCCATCCGGTCTGGAGCAGTCACCTCAAGAACTTCTAACCCGGCGTTCTGAAAATAACGAAGCAAACCGGAACCATAGGTACCTGTGCACTCAACACCAATTCGCTTTAATGTCCCAAACGAGGTCATCCATGCCAGCATCTGCCGGTAACCTTGTCGTGTTGTGGAGAAATACTGAGTCCCAAGGACTTTATTGTTCTGATCTACGACAGCGGCAACGTGCAAATCTTTATGTGTATCCACGCCACCCACAACGGCAGCTTCGGTAACTTTATCAACCATGACAGAGCTCCTGTGAGGAAACAGAGTTGAATCTCCAGACAGATAACCCGGACAGGACAGTAACGAGACAAGCCGTCAGGCCCTTCTTGAGTCACGCGCATCGGTGAGGAGATGCCTCGCATGAAGGCGCTTCCGGCAACCGACGGGTCCAGGGCAGGACACAAAAGGTCGATCGCTGTGTGAGTCAGGATGCGGGAAGGTCTTCACTGCATCAGTAATCACACCAATCTGGTTAAACGGCAAACTAAGTGGTGGTAAAGACTGACATCGGCATTATTACTATCGCTATGTACGATAACCTCGCCGTCCGGTTTTCGACGCCACACGGCCATCATCAGCGCGTCGAGCGCCAGTTCGCGTGAGAGAGTGGGTTTCATCGACCAACCGACCACATTACGGGCGAAGAGATCGATAACCACCGCCAGATACAGCCAGCCCTGCCAGGTGCGGAGTAGAGTAAGAGGCAGGGCGTAGTCGGACTATTTCCCTGCCTCTCCTCCCCGAACCGGACGTGCACCTTTCAGCGCATCCGGCTCTCCATTTAAATGCTGGCGAACGCCATTGCCACTTCTGTAAAGCGCGATGTATACGTGTTTCTGGTCTCCGTCCTCAGATAGGGATTACCTTCGGGTAGCCGCCAGCGGAACAGCTTCTTGCCTTGCCCCACCAACCGGTACAGTATTTCGCCGCTGAGCTTGCCGTGATTGGTTTTACCAAATAAAACCCACGTTTTGCTCTGACCCGGTTTCGGTGATTTACACCACCACCTCATCAGGGAAGCGATACCTGTACGGTATTTGCGGGCCAGCCAGTGAGCCAGCTTCCAGAACACGACACGGTCGATATAACTGAAGACTTTGGCCTTAAAATCAACGAACTGATAGAACATGGCCCAGCCTTTCAGTTTTCGGTTGAGTTGTTCAGCCATATCGACTTTGCTTTCACTGTAGTTGCCTGATAACAGTGCTGTCAGCGATGCGGCGAAGTTTCTGGCTTTCTCCTGCGGGATCGTTGAGACCACTCGCATCTCGCCATAACGACTGCGTTTGCGAATGATCCTGTGCCCCAGAAAGATAAAGCCGTCATTAACATGGGTGATTTTAGTCTTATCCATGTTCAGCCTGAGTTTCAGACTGCCTTCGAGCACACCCCGACACTCCTCCCTGATGGCTTCCGCCTGTGCTTTGGTGCCTTTGACGATGAGGACAAAATCATCGGCATAGCGGCAGTACGCCACCGCGGGTTTCCACTGCCAGTTTTCTCTGACCGCCGTACTTCGGCCCCGTTGGATACTGTTATTCCAGTACCACCGATCTTTTCTGGCTTTCCCGCTCAGGTAGCGCTCATGCAGGTATTGATCGAACTCATTCAGCATGATGTTCGATAATAGCGGCGATATAACACCGCCCTGTGGTACACCTTCACTGGCCGCCCGAAAGAGACCGACATCGATATGTCCCACCTTGATGGTTTTCCACAGCAGAGTCATGAAACGTGCGTCACTGATCCTGCGGCGTACAGCCTTCATCAGCAGTCGATGATGTACGGTGTCGAAGTAACTGGACAGGTCGCCTTCAATCACCCAGCGTCCCCGGGTTTCACCACAGTCTGTGAGCTGTAATTTCACCGTGCGGATCGCGTGGTGGACACTGCGCTCAGGCCGGAAGCCATATGAGAGCGTATGAAAATCACTCTCCCATATCGGCTCCATCGCCATCAGCATGGCCCGCTGAACAATACGATCCCGCAACGCGGGGATACCCAGTGGTCGCAGTTTGCCGTTGCTTTTAGGGATGTAAACCCGTCTGGCGGGCAAGGGCTGGTAGTGGCCTGAGAGTAATTCATCCCTGAGGATTTGCAGCTCAACAGCCAGTCTGGCCTGTAGCATTGTTTTGTTCACGCCATCAACGCCGGGGGTATGGGCCCCCTTTGATGAAAGCGTGATCCGCGCCGCTTCAGCCAGCCATTCTGGTTGTGTTATCAGACGCAGCAGCCGTTGAATCCGTAGGGACGGATCGGTGGCTGCCCATGTGGCAAGCTTGCGTTGCATTTCGCTGATTATCAAAGGTCTTCACCTCGTTAGGTCAGTTAATTCACGTCGCAAACACATTCAAACTGCTTCCCTTCGCCATGTAATGGGCTTTCCCCATCGCGGACTACTACGGAAGCTCCGCCAGCCAGCGCGTCATCGGAGCCATGCCCCCTTAACATCCGTCGCTGACCTTCCCCGGTTTACCTGCCTGGACTCAGGCATACTGAGGAGGCTGCCCGTCGCACTCTTTATCCTTGCTTGCCGCAAGTTGGCAGAAGTCAGCAACGCAAGCGTGATAGACGCTGCTGCCCCGGTGTTTCGCATACATGTCAAAACACCTTCGACCGGCAGTGCTTACGTATCACTGCCAGTTCCTCCTGCACGGCCTGTCAGATCACGTAGGCCGTGGTGACGTTTTCAACCCACAGAGGCGGATTAACGGGTTCATGTTCTTCAGCCTTTCAGTACTTAACCTTGAGGATCATCTCGGCTTAGTGATCTCGCCTCAATCCCCGTTGTCAGCGGGTTACATCACCCTGCGGGCATGCCGCAGGTCACTGCCGCTCAGGTTCTCCACCGTCACACCCGGTGGGATTGTTGGGTTTCTCATTGTGAGTTACCGGTTCAATATTCCAGACAGACTCGCGGTTCATTTAAGCATCCATGCCCGCCCTGAACTCCGGGCACACTATAGGTCACATCACCGCACCACACCTGATTTGGTTCCGTTACGGCGAACTGTCGCTCAAGATGATTCGGGATAGCAACGTGCTCATGACCGCCACGCTTATACCGGTGAGTCGGCTGCTGGCAACTGACCAGCCCCAGCTCTTTCATGAGTCTGCCAGCAAGCCAGCGCCCCATCTGGTAGCCTCTCTGGGTTGCCATTGTGGCGATGCTTCTTGCTCCGGCAGAGCCGTGGCTGATGCCATGCAGTTCAAGTACCTGACTGCGTAATACAGCCCGTCTGCCGTCTGGCTTTTCAGGACGGTTTTTCCAGTATTTGTAGCTGCTGCGATGAACCCCGAACACATGGCAGAGAGTGGCCACAGGATAACGCGCCCTGAGTTTCCTGATTATCGAGAACTGTTCAGGGAGTCTGACATCAAGAGCGCGGTTGTAGATTCAATTGGTCAACGCAACAGTTATGTGAAAACATGGGGTTGCGGAGGTTTTTTGAATGAGACGAACATTTACAGCAGAGGAAAAAGCCTCTGTTTTTGAACTATGGAAGAACGGAACAGGCTTCAGTGAAATAGCGAATATCCTGGGTTCAAAACCCGGAACGATCTTCACTATGTTAAGGGATACTGGCGGCATAAAACCCCATGAGCGTAAGCGGGCTGTAGCTCACCTGACACTGTCTGAGCGCGAGGAGATACGAGCTGGTTTGTCAGCCAAAATGAGCATTCGTGCGATAGCTACTGCGCTGAATCGCAGTCCTTCGACGATCTCACGTGAAGTTCAGCGTAATCGGGGCAGACGCTATTACAAAGCTG
>OASS01000055.1_pt1 | contig 94289 bp, 123 predicted proteins | sample 1475811 | NCBI WGS metagenome assembly OASS01 (sample SAMEA2579922, study PRJEB22360) | human gut metagenome | biome: human gut; feature: human-associated habitat; material: faeces | place: Denmark | collected 2008/2010 | reverse complement strand
TCAAGTCTTTCTCACCGCACCTTTAGGTGTAGCAGGGAAAGGAGCCTTATAGGCTCAGAGAAAACTACCAGTTATACTGGTAGTTTTATTCTTTCCAAAAGAGGGAATCCAAAAGATTGTGATTTATCAATCCATATATGATTTCCTTTTTTTATATCCGCCAAAAGATCTATGAGGAAGGTTCATTTGATCCGCTCTGTTCTGACGTTTGCTATTTCCCAACCTTAAGCAGCCGTTCCTTTAGCTTGAAGCGGTTTCCAAAACGGAAAAAGAAATCCATGACAAACGGTATAGCTGCCATACCGGCACCGGTCAATACAAACTGCATATAGCTCAGTCGTACCAGAGAGAAAATGCCCGGTAAAAAGACGATGCATGCAACAAAGAGTGCGGTCATGCTGGAGAAGATCAGCAGACGCTTTCTGGTAAACGGCGTACACACCCGATACAGAACGATCAGGGAGCTGGTACCTGTCAGTAATACACACATGGTGGACATAGCCGCCGGCGTCATTTGAAAAAACAAAGAGGATATATTGACATAAAGGATACTGAGTACGACACACAGCGCTCCGGGAAGGGCACGCCCCAGCACATTGATCAGAAAATTTCCCTCCACGCGGGCATGATTGGCTTCCAGTGCCAGGAAGAAGGAAGGAATACCAATTGTACAGGAGGATATCAGTGTAAGCTGAATCGGCTCAAACGGATAGCGGCTCATGAAGAAAAGGGTTAAAATACTGAGGATGGTTGAAAATGTCGTTTTCACAAGAAACAGGGAAGCGGCACGCTGAATATTGTTGATGACTCTTCGGCCCTCGTCCACGATATGCGGCATACTCGCAAAATTGTTGTCCAGTAAAACCAGATTGGCGATATTCTTTGCTGCCTCGCTTCCCTGTGCAACTGAGATGCTGCAATCCGCTTCCTTTAAGGCCATGACATCATTGACACCGTCTCCTATCATTGCCGTGATATGCCCCTGTTCCTTTAGAGCGCGAATCATCAGCTTTTTCTGCATCGGTGAAACACGACCGAAAACGGTATAGGCCTTCACTGCTTCCGGAATATCCTCATCCTTTAAGGTGCTGGCATCCACATAGCGCTCATAATTTTTCAGATTAGCCTTATGTGCGATTTCATGAACCGTGCGTGGATCATCCCCGCTGATAACCTTGACATCAACCCCCTGCGACAGAAAGTAATCCAGGGTTTGCGGTGCCTCCAACCGGATGGGATCACTCAGCAGAATCAAAGCGATCACAGTATTGTTCTTGGCAGGCTCCTGTTCCATAGCTTCCTTGCTGTGTGCCAGTACGAGCACCCTGTTTCCAAGACTGGCCTGTTTATCAATTTCAGCCTGCAGCTCTGCATTTTCACTGCCGTTGACAAATTCATAGGCACCCATGATATAGGTTCCGCGATTTTCAAAGCTTACGGCACTCAGCTTTCTTGCACTGGAGAAGGGAAGGGTATGTAATACGCGAAATGCTTCATATTCCTGCGGTGTATGCCTGCGAATCGCCTGAGCAGTTGCATTGTCATCCTGCAGAGCATCCATCATATTTGCAAGAATCAAAAGGATTTCCTTCTCGTCTGCGTTCAGTGCCTGGATACGCTCCACCTGCATATTGCCTTCCGTTATGGTTCCTGTCTTATCCAGACACAGGGTATCCACGCGTGCCAGTGTTTCAATGCAGTACAGCTCCTGCACCAGCGTTTTGCGCTTCGCCAGATTGATGGAGCCAACCGCCAGTGCAACGCTTGTCAGTAAAACAAGGCCTTCCGGTATCATTCCCAGCAATGCCGCAACCGTAGATACGATCGCCTGCGGCAGAGTGCTCTCCGTCAGAAAAAACTGCTTTGAAAACAGCAGAATGCCAACGGGAATAATGATAATACCGATGGTTTTAATTATGAAGTTAATGGAATCCCGCAGCTGTGATTTATGCTTTTTAAATGTTTTTGCATCCTTCATAATCGTAGCGGCATAATTATCCTTGCCGACATGCTGTACCTGTACCTTGGCCTGTCCGCTGACGACAAAGCTGCCGGAATACAGGGTATCGTGCGTATGCTTGACGATGATATCCGATTCTCCTGTAACCAGGGATTCGTTAACCTCCAGACGTCCCTCAACAACCATAGCGTCGGCGCATACCTGAGAGCCGGTGGAAAGGCATAGAATATCATCCAGAACGATATCATCCATATGCAGTTCCATTTCTTTTCCGTTGCGCAATACCTTCAAATAGGGCTGCGTAATCAAAGACAGCTTGTCCAATACACGCTTGGCTCGAATCTCCTGAAGGATACCGATGACCAGGTTGGAAATTACAACCCCCAGAAAAAGCAGATTTTTAAAGGAGCCGATAAAAATAATCAATCCTGCCAGAATAGCATTGATCAGATTAAACAGGGTTAAAACATTGTCCCGGAATATTTCCTCATAGCTTTTGGTAATGCGCTCATCCTGTGTATTGACACAGCCTGCATCAATACGCTCCTGAACCTGAGAATCGCTGAGACCCTGTGCTGGATCAATCCATTCTCGTTTGTCGTCATTGCTGTGCATGAAATCACCTCGTATATGTATATTATAGCAAATCCTAATGACTTTGGGCCTTACGCTTTTGTAATTTTGTCGTATTTCTTTCTTAAATATTTCTAAATTCAGCATATGCTTTCGTTAGTATATGTCGAAGCAACACGGATATGAAAGAAATAAGGCAGTGAAAGCCGTTTCTGGAAGTAGCATAGCAATATGAAGCTTGTTGATCAAACCATTTGGAACCGATTGATATAAAACGGTGAGGCGTATTCGCTTTCTCATAAAAGCATTGTGTTCGGCAGGATTATAATCGAAAACGGCCTGCATTTATTTGTATAAACGAAACACTGATATTGACGATTTCATCCGAGAAGTAAAGCCTTCTACAAACGGAAAGCAGGATTGCATACGAATGGAGCACATGGTATACTTGTCAGGGTAAGAATTGTGGAGATAGGTATGAGTATTGTTACGGTAGAAAATGTTTCGCACAGCTTTGGCGGAAGACAGATTCTGGAGAATGTATCCTTTCGTTTGCTGAGCGGTGAGCATGTTGGTCTTGTCGGAGCCAACGGAGAAGGGAAATCAACCTTTCTGAATATACTGACGGGAAAGCTGGTTCCGGAGGAAGGGCGTGTTGCCTGGTGCCGCAGAATCACACGTGGCTATCTGGATCAGCATACGGTTCTGGAGAAGGGAAAGTCGATTCGTCAAGTATTGCAGGATGCATTTTCCCATCTGTTTGAGCTGGAAGCGGAAATGCTGCAGAAATATGAAGAGATGGGAGATTGCAGTGAGGAGCGTATGAATGAGCTTTTGCAGGATGTCGGGGAAATTCAGGACATACTGGAGCACAGCGGTTTCTATATGATTGATGCCAGAATACAGGAGGTCGCACAGGGACTTGGATTACTGGATATCGGTCTGGAAAAGGATGTTACCATGTTGAGTGGAGGGCAGCGCTCCAAGGTGCTGTTATGCAAGCTGCTGCTGGAAAATCCGATGATTCTGATTCTGGATGAGCCGACCAACTATCTGGATGAGGGACATATTGCATGGCTGAAGAACTTTCTGATTTCCTATGAGCATGCATTTATTCTGGTGTCGCATGATATTCCGTTCTTAAACAGCGTTGTCAACATTATTTATCATGTTGAAAACTGTGAGCTGACACGGTATGTCGGAGATTACGATTATTTTCTAGAACAGCATGCGTTAAAGAAACGCCAGCTGGAGGCGGCATATGTAAAACAGCAGAAGGAAATCGCCGATCTGGAGGATTTCATCGCCCGCAACAAGGCGCGTGTTGCAACGCGTAACATGGCTCATTCCCGCCAGAAGAAGCTGGATAAGATGGATCGTATCGAAAAGGTAAAGGAAAAAGTGAAGCCCAGCTTTTCCTTTTTATCGGACCGCGCACCGGGGCGTGTGATTTTCGATGCAAGGGAACTGGTGATCGGCTATGAGGAACCGCTGACAAAAGCAATGCATCTGGTGCTGGAGCGCAATATGCGGGTGGCGATAAAAGGTGTTAACGGTCTTGGTAAGACAACACTGCTGAAAACGCTGATGGGCAGAATTCCAGGCGTCAGCGGAAGCGTTGAGGTTGACCCGTATGCATCCATCGGCTTCTTCGAGCAGGAGGAAGCCGGAGAATCCATGAGTGCACTGGATTATTTCTGGAAAGAGTATCCGGCGATGACAAACGGTGAGGTACGTGCGGCTCTGGCAAAGTGCGGACTGACGACAGATCATATCGAATCCGGAATGTGTGTGCTTTCCGGAGGAGAACAGGCAAAGGTTCGTCTTTGCGTGCTGATGAATCGTGAGCATAACGTTTTAGTGCTGGATGAGCCTACCAACCATCTGGATGTGGATGCCAAGGAGGAGCTGAAGCGGGCATTGAAGGCCTACAAGGGAACGATTCTTCTGGTTTCTCATGACCCGGATTTCTATGGCGATATTGTGGATGAGGTTTGGAATCTGGAGGAATGGACGACAAAAATTCTGTAATGCATTCGATGATGTATATTCTCTGGTGCTATAATGTAAGGAAAAGAACCTGTCAGGCGGCAGGTTCTTTTTTGAATAAACGTTTAAAGACAGGCGAACTTGATCTATTCCGCAGCGGTATGCTTCAGCTTTTCCCTTAAGTCGGGATAGGCTTCACATTCCAGAATAAATATGACGGCAGCATCAATCTGCGCGTTGGACAAGGTATCCACCCATCCATCATCGATTCCATACTTATGGATGATCTGTGCTTTTAATAAGGCTTTCTTGCCTTGGTTAAGACCCTCATCCTTTCCCTGTCTTTTGGCTTCCGCAGTTTGCTCTCTCAGATTTGCCTGTACTGCACGATTCGCAAACTCCACCGATTCCGCCCAGCTGAATAACGGGCCATCTTCACGCATTGCATTATATTTTTCCATAGCCACATTCACCATCCTTCTCTTCATGTTTAGTATAGCATCATCCGGATTATATGCAAGCACATAACAGAAGGTTTCAAATTCTGTCAGGTTTTCCATACCCCCGACCTCCTTCACACGCTGCCTGATCATCGGTAAAAACACAATTGCACGATGCAGAGTATTGTTTGGTTCTTCCTGATTGTCTTCATCCTTTACCGTATAGTGACGAATCATGCGTCCTCCTGCTTTCGGCATCGAATTCATAAAGATAATCTGATAAAACGGCTTCAGCTTTGTGTAATCATCCCCCTGCTTCAGCTGTCTTCCGACCAGGCGGTAGCCATACTGCTGAAAACGCAGCTGTTCCTCCTTCGTATACCCGGATACCTGCATCTCCAAATCATAAAGGTGACCGGTTTCATCCTCCAATACAACATCCAAAACCGCTCGTTTTCCGAAAAAGACTTCCGGCAGCAGCTCCGGATTCAGCACCTGGGTTCTTTGAACCTTCAATCCATAAATTTCTTCAATAATTCTGCTTCTCAGCAATTTAGAGCCTGCATCCTCTCCAATCAGCATATACTTGAAAAAAACATCATTGTGAAAGGGAATCGGATACTCCCTTTTCATCTCTTTTTGCATATGTACAATCCTCTTTTTTTATATACACTCTTATATACGTATCGAACATGCAAAACTCCTAAAATTTTTACAGATATTTTTATTTTTTTTATAATCGATTTTGTAAACATGAGCAAAAAAGCGCTTGTTGGCTGTTGAGGGTTTACGGAATTTGGAATGTGTCAAGGTGGTTAACCGATATCCGAATCAGGTATACAAACACATAAGCGTAACAGGAGTGCAGATAATGATGGCTTTTCCACATTGCAATGATGAATTGTTATGCTGGAATTTGCTGCAATCATAAAATCTATGATATGTTGAGAAATAGGTATAAAGGTTACGTGCTATTGTATTATAATGAAAAATATGCTATATATAAGATGTAGAGTGGCAGTTAAATCAGACTGGACATATAGTAATAGATATTAACTGTGAAAAGTATCCATATGTTGGTTCAGTGAAGCATGTATAGAATCCAATACAAAGATTCATACTTGATTCCATTCTTCGCATTTTGAGTAGGATGCAAACAGTACATGAAAGTTGATTCAACTTCCTTGTTTTATCATAAAATTGAATGATCTTTTATCTGTCGTATATCCCCCTGCTGCAGCAGGCCGGCTTTGTTTATCTAATCAGGCATGAATAGCAACTGGAAGGAAGGTGAATGTATGTCTCAGATTTCAAAGGAAACAAAGGAATTGAACAAAGCATGGGTTTCCAAACAACAGAATTTACACAAAACATACAGCAGCTATATCATCGGTGGTGGTGTACTCGTTGTTATTGTTCTTCTGATACTGCTTGCAATTATGTACCTTTGAATCTCTGCTGTATCGGCTAATAATGCGGACACAGGATATGAAAACGCATTTGCATGCTTATTCTGTTCGTTTCACATTTTGTCATTGTGACCTGCTGCAGACATATGAAAAGAAATCTTTCTCTGTATTCCCTGTAGAAAACAAAGATAAGATTTCTTTTTCACATAGATTTGTGATATACTTTTCAGGATAGCTGCAGGAGGAATAGAACATGAGAAATAAGAAAAGAGTCTTATCTGGCGGTGTTGTCGTGCTGACGGTTTTACTGGTGTTAGGTGTATGCAAACCTGATATCGATAAATTCTGCCGTCAGAATCGAAGCATCACGGCTTTTTTTGCCAGTAAGGGTGTCGATTCGTTTGGAGAGTATCTTGGAGGCTTCATGTTTGATGCTGCAGCATTGGGTGTATGTGCTGTATTGGTTCTTTTTATTGCTCGTCATATCGGCACTCGTTTTCATAACCTTCAGGATCGAAGGAAGAAGTAGCAAACCGATACGATTGTGAAGCCTCAGGCTGCCGGCTTACCCTGCGCATAGGTGTGAATCAGCAGACCGATAACAACGATACTGCAGCCGATCAGCTTGCGCATGGAAAACAGATCCAGCAGAAAATAATCCAGCAGCATACCGCTGGCAAGCTGTGCAACAAATACAATCAGTGTCAGCTGCAGGGGAGGAATGCGGGTTACGATACGATTTAGAATAATAATATTGATGACACCGATGACACCGCCCATAAGCAGGATAGCGTTCCCGTTTTTCATCAGCTGCGGGAGTGCGGGGGAAATATGCGGGGCAAACAGCAACAGAAAAGCCAGACTCGCCAGCAACCCGCTCGCATAATTGAAAAAGCTGCTGGATAATGCTCCGATTTTTTCCGCCAACAAGGCATTTACACTGCGACTCAATACGATACTGACTCCTGCCAGCAATGCAAAGAAAATGGAACAGATATAGCTCATTCCAGCATCACCCCGATTCCTATTAAAATAATGAGCAGAGATACCAGCTTTATCGGCTGCAGTTTCTGTTTTTGTGTGCCAAGCGCACCGCTTTGTTCCAGAATGATCGAAGTCAGCATCTGTCCACATAATCCCAATGCACTAATCATTGAGGCTCCCAAAATCGTAATGGTCAGATTGTTGAAGAAGACAGTGAATCCCCCGATTACACCACCCAGATATAAAAAACGGGAAGCATGGGGAAGGTCTCGAAGCGAAATGTGTTTTACTTTTAAAACGATATACATCGTCAATAACCCGCAGGCATGGATTAGCACCGTTGCGGTATACAGATCGATCAGATCAGAAAGCTGTCCGTTAAATACCATCATGACACTGACCACAATACCACTGAGTATTGCTATACTGATTGCCATATTATCACCTCGTATAGTAGAATACAGGTTTTTCTTGAACACGCATAGGACATATGTCATAATGAGAGAAGAAAGCAGATGATTAAGGAAAGGCGATACACATTGCATACCTTTTTAAAAACGGACGGAGGAAGTGTATGGAAAAAACGGCAGCCGCTTATATTCGAAAATATCGACTCGATCAGATTCTGGAGGAACGGCATGTATCCATGCTGGAATTAAAAACATGGAAGCGGCGGGATATCCTTCTGCATGCAGGTACCGAGCTGCATCATCTTTTGTTTCTGGTGGAGGGAAAGGCAAAGACCAGCTATATCAGTGCAAACGGACAAACGGTCCTGCACTCCTTCCTGTATCCGCTCAGTATTCTTGGTGAGGTGGAGCTTTGGAAGCAGATGCCTGTGCTGAATGAAGTGACGGCATTGAGTGAAGTAATAACACTGCAGTTGCCATTAGTTCGCTGTGAACAGTCACTCAGACAGGATGTCCGCTTTCTGCAGTATCTGGTATCCGAGCTGTCGGAAAAGCTGAAAAACAGCAATCGCAACGCATCCATCTCGCTTTCCTATCCGGTTGAAAACCGTTTGGCATCATATCTCATGGCAGTATGTGAGCGGGATGTTTTTCAGGAGGATCATGGTGAGGTTAGCAGTATGATTGGATGCAGCTATCGGCAGCTGCAGCGCTGTCTGTCACAGTTTTGTGAACAGGGGCTTCTATGTAAATGTGAAAAAGGCGTTTATCGAATCAATAACCGTAAACAGCTGCAAACGCTGGGGCAGGACATCTATGGAGGAATTACATCATGAGTGTGGATATTAAAATTGTAAACAGGGGAATTTTCAAAAAGAAACTCAGTATGCATGATTTTCTGGAAACCGGTCTGCAGGCAGGCATCATGGACAGCACCTGGCGGATGCAGCCGCTGGAGGCGGAATCGGCAGATGACTTTATCCTGTATGACCCTTCGTGTATCGCAAGAGGCATACAGGTGGTCTGGAAGCAGCCGTATGAGGTGGAGCTGTATCTGCTGCTGCCGACCTGCCATCAGGAAATCGAAGCCTTTTATGCCCTGATTCAGCACCTCTGCAAACGCTGGAAGACGAGTGCCTTTGAACAGGATGGGGAAACACAGGAGCTGCAAAGCATTGCAGGTATTAAGCAGCATCTCACCACATTCAGTGACGAGTGTCTGGGTTCCTTTCTGAAAGAGCATGCGGATGGCTGTTTCTTTTCCGCTATGCACCCACTTTGGTTTGAACAGCAGGATCACGAGGAGATGCACGACGACTTCGGAGCATGGCTGCATAACCATCAGAAGCAGGATGTTTATTATGCAGTACCACGCGTCTACCAGAAGGAGGATGGATTTTTCGGTGTATATACAATAACCTCCACCGTTGACAGTCTGTTGCCAAACAAGCCGGAGGCACCCTTTGGGATGAAGAATCCGGTAAGTGGAGAGGACATACAAATTGATACTTGGTATGCGGCCTTTTATGATCTGGAAGAGGAGACCTTTCTGGGACAGCTTCCATATGAAGCATTTGTAAAGGAAATTCATTTATCGGAATGTGAACGCTATGATGCTAAAATGCGGAAGCTGCCGGGTATGCGTGCCGCACATCAAAGAGAACTGATTCAGCAATATGGTGTGGACATCTGATGGCGCTAGAGGCAAAAAAGAACGCTGTAGTATTCTATAATCAATGGACGATGCTTCCTGCAAAGAAGATTCATGAAGGTGTTCAACATATACATGGCTAAGTATAAAAAAATGCAGCTCATGCGGATGCCAGGTTCTTTCTCGATTGCGGGTAAATATAAAACAGGGAGACTCCAACTTCTATTGATAAATACAATAGTGTTGAAGTCTCCCTTTTGCAAAAACCCTAAAGTAAGTAAAAACCGTATGCCGGTCTGCATGTTTCTTATTGGATCACAGCCAGGATATTTTGTTTTCCGTACCGTTTTTAATTTTTACGATATTTGCCCTGTGCCGGTAGATCACCAGTATTGTCAACAGCCAGCTGGCCGCGACAATCTCCACGCTGATATGCAGCTGCATAACCGTGATATAGATACTGCTGGTAAGTGCAGCGCACATGCTGGACAGCGATACCATCTTACCTGCGTACAGCACAACCAGAAATACTGCGAACGGCACGATCAGATACCACGCACTCTGGAAGGTAAAAATGGATGTTGATAACAGAAATCCAAACATTGTCGCAACGGCTTTCCCACCGCGGAACCCTGCAAATACCGGATAACAGTGACCAAATGCCGCCGCAAAGCCTGCCCATATGCTCGCCTCCAGATCAAAGCAGGAAACGACACCGACAGCAACAACAACCTTTACTACATCACAGACAATGACTGAAATTCCGGCTTTTTTTCCTAACACACGTCCTGCATTGGTGCCGCCCAGATTGCCGCTTCCGAAATTGCGGACGTCTGTCTTATAGAAAAGCTTTCCAATGACGAGGGCAAACGGGATGGACCCCAGCAGATACCCCAGCCCCAGATACCAGATCCAGTTGATATTCATAGCTTCACCTCATTCATATTCGTCTATATTTTACCACCTTACCCACATAAGGAAAAGAAAAAAGAAACAATTCTTCTTATTTTCATGTTTTTAGTATATAATAATTAGGCCGTATTGCGGATTTTAAAAGAAATTTAATTGCAGGAAGGTTTTAAATTTGATACACTGAACAAAGCGGGCTGTTGATGAGATCAACGACAGCGAAATAGAAAGAGGTGATGGTATGGCAGAAAATGCATATGATGGAAGCAGTATACAGATTCTTGACGGCCTTGATGCTGTACGAAAACGACCGGGTATGTATATCGGCTCCACAGATTCCAGAGGCTTGCACCATCTGGTTTGGGAGATCGTAGACAACTCGATTGACGAGGCATTGAACGGTCATGGGGATACAATCCGCATAACGATAGAAAAAGACAACGTGATCTGCGTGGAGGATGAAGGACGGGGTATGCCGGTGGATATGCATGCCAGCGGTGTTCCCACTGTGCAGGTCATTTATACGGTACTTCATGCCGGTGGTAAATTCAGCACGGAGGGCGGCTATAAGACCAGCGGCGGTCTGCACGGTGTTGGTGCCAGCGTGGTAAATGCGCTGAGTGAATGGGTGGAGGTTACGGTTCATCGTGACGGTAAAATCTATCGCATGAGTTTTTCCGAAGGGGGACGCGAGGTGTCCAAGCTGGAGGTTATCGGTAAAACGAACAAAACCGGAAGCAAGGTACGCTTTAAGGCGGATAAAACAATGTTTTCAACGACGAAGTATTCCTTTCACCAGATTGCAGAGCGCGCCCAGGAGGATGCCTTCTTACTGGAGGGCTTAAAGCTAGTCGTACGCGATGAGCGCGAAGGGAAGGAACGCGAGGAGGTTTTTCATTATGAGCAGGGGCTGGTTGCCTTCATGGAATATCTTCATGAGGATAAGCAGGTCTTCCATAAACCGGTTGCTTTCAGCGGAATGAGCAATGATATCAAGGTGGACTGTGCCTTCCAGTATACGGACGAATATCAGGAGAATATTTTTTCCTTTGTCAACATCGTTCGTACCAAGGATGGCGGAACGCATGAAACCGGAGCGAAGAATGCCTTTACCAAGGTGTTTAACGAATACGCAAGGAAAAACGGCTTACTGAAGGAAAAGGATAAAAACTTTGAGGGAAGCGATGTCCGGGAAGGGCTGACGATCATCCTGTCACTGGGGGTGCCGGAAAATCTCTTGCAGTTTGAAGGACAGACCAAGGGCAAGCTGGGAACGGCAGAGGCGAAGGCAGCGGTGGACAGTATCGTAAGTGAAAAGCTGAGCTTTTTCCTGGAGGAAAACAAGGAGCTTGCCATCACACTGATCAAGAAGATGCAGCGTGCTTCGACGGCACGCGAGGCTGCCCGCAAGGCGCGTGAGGATGCCCGTAAGGGGAAAACCAGAGGAAAAACCGAGAAGATCCTATCCGGAAAGCTGGCGAGCGCACAGAGCAAGGATGCCAGAAAAAAAGAGCTGTATCTGGTCGAGGGGGATTCTGCCGGGGGCAGTGCCAAGCAGGGAAGAGACAGCAAATACCAGGCGATTCTTCCACTGCGCGGTAAGGTGCTGAATACCGAAAAGGCAAGCATCACCAATATCGAAAAAAATGAAGAGCTGAATACCATCATTCATGCGCTGGGAGCCGGTGTGGGTGCGAATTTTCACGCAGAGGATTCCAATTACCATAAGGTCATCATCATGACCGATGCCGATACGGATGGTGCGCATATTCAGATTCTGCTGCTGACGTTCTTCTACCGTTACATGCGGGAGCTGATTGAACAGGGCATGGTGTATATCGCACTGCCGCCGCTGTACAAGCTGCAAAAGGGCAAGGAAATCCAGTATGCATGGACCGATGAGGAGCTGGATGAGCTGCGCAAAACCTTCCCGAAGGGCTTCAGTCTGCAGCGCTACAAGGGACTTGGTGAAATGAATGCGGATCAGCTGTGGGATACGACCATGTGTCCGGAAACCCGTACACTGATTCAGGTAACGATTGACGATGCGGTTGTGGCTGAGAAGCGCGTATCTGTTTTAATGGGGGATAAGGCCAATCTGCGCCGTGACTGGATCGAGGAAAACGTATCCTTTACACTGGAAGATGATTATGAAGTGGAGGCAAGACGATGAAGAAAAAAGAACTGCCTGCTGTTGAGCATCACAGCAGCGTCATTTCCTCTCCGCTGGAAGATATCATGGGGGATCGCTTCGGGCGATACTCAAAATATATTATTCAGGATCGTGCGCTGCCGGATGCCAGAGATGGTCTGAAGCCGGTGCAGCGAAGAATTTTGTATGCGATGTATGAGGATGGCAACACCTGGGACAAGGGGTATCGGAAATCTGCGAAGACGGTCGGTCTTGTCATCGGTAACTATCACCCCCACGGGGATTCCTCAGTCTATGATGCAATGGTGCGTATGTCACAGGAATGGAAGATTCGCACACCGCAGATCGACATGCAGGGAAATAACGGATCGATTGATGATGATCCCGCAGCAGCCATGCGTTACACAGAGGCAAGACTAGGGAGGATCAGTGAGCATCTGTTAAAGGATATTGAAAAGGAAACCGTGCTGTGGGCACCGAACTTCGATGATACGGCAATGGAGCCGACCGTGCTTCCTGCCCGTTATCCCAACCTGCTGGTTAACGGCATTACGGGTATTGCTGCCGGGTATGCGACCAATATTCCGCCGCATAATCTGAGCGAGGCAATCGATGCGGCTGTGTATCGTATCCAGCATGCGGACTGCAGTCTGGATGAGCTGATGGAATACATACAGGGACCGGATTTTCCAACCGGAGGAATCGTACAGGGAATTGAAGGAATCCGGGAAGCCTTTGAAACCGGAAAGGGCCGCATCATCATCCGCGGTAAGGCAAACATCGAACAGAAGAAAACTGTACAGCAGATCGTCATTACAGAAATTCCATATGAAGTGATCAAGAGCAACATGGTCAAAAAAATCGATGATATCCGTCTGAACAAAAAAATCGAGGGGATTCTCGATGTGCGGGATGAGAGTGACCGCAACGGGTTGCGTGTCGTTGTGGATATGAAAAAGGATGCCAATGCAGAGGTGATTCTGAATTATCTGTATAAAAATACCGATCTGCAGGTTTCCTATAATTATAATGTTGTGGCGATCGTTGACAAGCGTCCGGTTCAAATGGGTCTGGCTCCGATGCTGGATGCCTTTATTGAGCATCGCCGTGAGGTGATCGAGCGCAGAAGCCGCTTCGATTTGAAAAAGAAGGAAGACCGCTGCCATATTCTGGAGGGTCTGATCAAGGCGGTATCCGTTCTGGATGAAATCATTGCATTGATTCGTGCCAGCAAGGACAAGGCGGATTCCAAGCGCCGCATCATGGATGCCTTTGCCTTCAGCGATGCACAGGCAGAGGCAATTGTTACCATGCGGCTGTATCGTCTGTCTTCCACGGATATTACGCAGCTGCGTGAGGAATATGCCGCACTGCTGAATGAAATAGAGGAGCTGCACGATATTCTGGAGAATCCAAAAATGTTGAAAAAGGTCATGATTCGTGAGTTGAATGAGGTGAAAAAGGCCTTTAAGACACCGCGTTTGACAAGTATTGAGCATGAAATTGAAGAAATCGTTATCGACAAGCTTGCGATGATCAACAGTGAACAGGTGATGTTCACCATTTCCCGTGACGGCTATTTCAAGCGGGTATCCATGCGCAGCTACGGTGCCAGCAGAGACGATATGACCGGCTTAAAGGAAGGCGATCATCTGGTCGGCTATGGGGAAGTGAATACGCTGGATCATGTATTGTTTTTTACAACACAGGGTACCTATGGCTATACGCCGGTATATGAGGTCGAGGAATCCCGCTGGAAGGAAATCGGAAGTCATATCAACTCCACGATTCGCATCAGCGGAGAAGAAAAAATCACGGATGCCTTTGTCCTGCGCAGCTTTGCGACGAATGCCTACATGATTTCCGTAACGAAAAACGGTCTTGTGAAAAAGACGGCAGTACGGGAATATGAAGTATCACGGAACAACAAAACCATGAGCAATATGAAGCTGCTGGATGGGGACGCGGTCGTGAAAACGATGATCGCCTATGCTTATGATGAAATTCTGATTGCATCGAAAAACGGCTTTGTGAGCCGGTATCCGGTATCCCTCATTCCGGAAACCTCTCCACGCTCCAAGGGTGTGAAGGCAATGAATCTGGTCCTGGATGAAATTGTCAGTGCCTGCATTTCTCACGGGGATGCTTCCCAGCTGATCGTCTTTACGGATCAGTGTCAAATGAAGCGCATCAAGCTGAGCGATGTTGATGTGACCGGACGTCCGACCAAGGGCAGCATGATCTGTAAAAAGGTGAAATCCAAGCCTTATCAGATTGCGCATATTGCACTTCATGACCTGAATGATGAGCTTGTCATCATCAATGAGGAAACGCAGAAGATTCTTGCGAAGGATATCAGTCTGATGAGCAAAGACGCCACCTTCTCCTCGCCGCTGCATACCACACAGGATTACTATTTCCTGCGGACACTTGCAGCTGTCGAGCAGCGTGAGCTGCCTGCAATACAGGAGGAAAAACAGGAGTTTGAAGAAATCGAACTGTTTGAAGACTAATTCATAGAAAAAGCCGGGGCGCTATGCTTCGGCTTTTGTCTGTTTTTAGAAGCTTCAACACGCTTCCTTTCAAAGGGCTTGCCTGTTTGAAGTCATTATGTGGTTTATGTTTGTATCAATAAAGAACCATAGCATCATTGGTATGCGAAAAAGCAGATAAAAAAGCAACCATTTTCATACAGATGATTGCTTTTTCACACTGTTTCTTTATGTAATCAGAACTGTTTGCGCTTTGATGCTGCAGGAATTTTCAGCTGATCCCGGTATTTGGCAATGGTTCTCCGGGATATTTCCAGGCCATCCTCCTTCAACAGATCACACAGCTTCTGGTCACTGTACGGCTTCTTTTTATCCTCCTGATCAATCAGCGAGCGCAGGCGCAGGTGAACCTCGTTTGCACTCGTGTCCTCATTCACTCTGGCAGGAAAGAAAAACTTCAGGGGAATGATCTGCTGTTCGAATAAGATGGATTTGCCGGATACAGCACGGGATATGGTGGATTCGTGCAGGCTCAGCTTTGCCGCGATATCCTTCATGTTCAAGGGCTTCAGCTGTCCATGCTGCAAAAAGAAATCCTGCTGGACAACGGCAATGACCTCCATGATGCGCTCGATGGTGGAATTGCGCTTTTCAATACTGCTCAGCAGAGCCTCCGCCTGCTTTTGCTGCAGGCTCAGATATTTTGCTGTGTCCGCATCTGCATCCTTTACAGGAGCTTGCATGCGCAGCCCATAGGTTTTGCGAAACATCTGTATGTGGATTTCATTCTCCTCCACAACGATCTGCATGTCCGGATTTACATAGGCGCTGCTCGTCGCATAGCGTGCCCCCGGCTTTGGGTCAAGTGAGCGGATCAGGGAAATCGCCTGCAGCACATCCTCCAGAGGTATCTGCAGCGCCTCTGCTATCGCAGGAAGCTTGTTCTCGCTAACCTCCTTCAGATAGAAGTTTACAATCATGATGGCAATCTGGGAGTAGGGAATGTCCTCAAAGCACAGCTGAATCAGCAGGCATTCCTGAAGGCTTCTGGCACAGACTCCGGCCGGCTCAAAGGTCTGTATCTCATTGATCGTATCCTCGATGTCATCCAGGCTGTACTGTGGAAGCATTCGCTGGATATCTTCATCCTTCAGCTGCAGATAGCCGTTTCCATCCAGTGAATTGACGATAAACTCTGCAAGCTCCTTATGAAGCGGATGCAGACATGTGGCAATCTGCTCCTGCAGTACATCCGCAAGGGTCTGCTCATTTGTCACAAAATTCAAAAGCAGGTCAAAATCCTGCTGGGAATGGGATGCGGCTCCGGTTTCATAGGCATCATCAAATTCCAGCAGCGGATTTTTCTCCAGCTCCTCTTCAATCCAGGATTCCAGCTCCTGATTGTTCATTTCCAGTATTTTCAGATCCTGCTGCTGCCGAATGGATAGCTTCTGCTGCTGTGTAAGATTTTGCAGGACACGTGTTTCCAGTTTCATTTTACATCACCATTTTTATTATACATGAAATTGAAAGAGTTTTCATCTGGGAAATTTAGGTTTCTCACACAGGAATCACGAAAAGGTATGGTATAATGAACAGCATGTAAGGAGAGAAGATATGCAGATTGATACTTTACAAAGGAAAATCGATGAAACACAGGCTGTATGCAGAAGCTTAAAGCAGCGCTCCTCTTCCTATGCGTTGCAGCGAGGTGTTCTGATTCTGATTGCTCTGTTAGCCCTGTTTTGCGGATATTATTATGAGCAGCTGTTTTATGCGCTCTGTGTGCTTTCCCTGGGACTGTTTCTATATATCGCCGCAAAGCACAGGGCGTTGAAACAGAGGATAGAAGATCATGAGGTTATGATGGAGGTACTGCAGGATGTACTGCGGCGCAAGAACAATGGGTGGAAAGCATTTCAGGATACCGGTTCTGAATTTCTGCATGAGGAGAATACGCAGGCATATGATCTGGATCTGTTTGGAGACGCGAGCCTGTATCAGTATCTCTGTGTGGCAAAAACCGTATACGGAAGAGAACGACTGGCAGAGCTTCTCAGTGCACAGCAGCAGTCCCGCAAAGCGATGCAAAGCCGCAGTGCTGCCGTACAGGAATGCGCCCGAAAGACGACATTCACCTTTACCCTGACACAGCTTTTAAAGCTGTATGAGCGTCATGGACAGCGAAAAAAACGTTCAACCATGGAACATATCCTAAGCTATATGGAAGAAGAACAGGTACAATATCCACGCATTGTGCGTATGCTGTGTGCTCTTGTATCCGCACTCACACTTATGACACTGCTTCTTTTTCTGTCAGGTATCATCCACTATGGCCCCGTTCTCATACTGGCTACCGTTTCTCTGGGTCTTTCGCTTTTGTTTTTTATGAAGCATGCCCAACAGCTGTCCGGCGTAGCACCACTGGCATATCTGATTGAAGATTATGAGCGAATCTTTCATCTGATTGAGGAGACTGCCTTTCAAAGTGATGCTCTTTGCAGGATTCGTTCGGATGTGGAGGAAGCTTGCGCCGCCATAAAAAAACTGCGCCGCATACTGATGCTGGTACAGCTGCGCTCCAACAGTATCCTGTTTTTCCTCGTCAACGCTTTTGGTTTGCTTGATTTCCAATGTGTGATTGCTCTGCAGGACTGGAGACAGCGCTATGGCAGAACCCTGCGCATCTGGTTGCAGGATATCGGAGAGCTGGAAAGCTATCTATCTCTTGCACAGCTGAATCTGGCGAAGGAAGCAGTCTGTATTGCGGACAGTACACCCAAACCTCCTTATCTGCATGCGGTAAATATTGTGCATCCGCTGCTGGAGGAAGGAAGTGCTGTTGCAAATTCTATAACAATCGATAACGGCACCTATATCATAACCGGCTCCAATATGTCAGGAAAAACCACCTTTTTACGAACGCTGGGCATCAATCTTGTGCTGATGCATGCAGGCGCCGGAGTCTGTGCCGATTCCTTTTGTGCCGGCAGCATGAACCTGTTTACCTCGATGCGTGTGCATGATAATGTAAGCGAGGGAATATCGACCTTTTATGCGGAAATTCTGCGCATTCAGCAAATGAATGAGGCAAGCAGAAAGCAGGAGCCGATGCTGATTTTGATCGATGAGATTTTTAAGGGTACAAACAGCGCGGATCGCATTTACTGTGCAACAAGTGCCATTCGTCATCTGCATCAGCCGTGGATCATCACCCTGATCTCCACGCATGATTTTGAATTGTGCGAGCTGAGCGGCGACCCGGCCATACGGGCAGTAAATTATCATTTCTCGGAATATTATGAGAAGGATCGCATCTGCTTTGATTATCGGCTGAAAGAAGGAAAATGCACAACAACGAATGCCAGAGAGCTGATGCGTCTGGCCGGATTCAAGGAGGAAGTATGAGCAAAACATTTGTACTGGCTGAAAAGCCGAGTGTAGGAAGAGAGCTGGGAAGAGTTCTCGGCTGTCCGATAAAAAAGGACGGTTATATGGAGGGAAACAAGTATGTGGTTTCCTGGGCACTGGGACATCTGGTAGAGCTGGCAGACCCGCAGGATTATGATAAACGTCTGGAAACCTGGGATATGCAGGACCTTCCAATGCTGCCGGACAAAATGCAGCTGAAGGTGATCTCACAGACCGCAAGACAATACAAGCTGGTAAAGAGCCTGCTGCACCGCGGAGATATCCGTGATATTGTAATCGCTACGGATGCCGGAAGAGAAGGGGAGCTGGTGGCCCGCTGGATTCTTGAAAAGGCGGGGGTACGCAAGCCGATGAAGCGTCTGTGGATTTCGTCACAGACAGATAAGGCGATCAAGGAGGGCTTTGCGCATCTGAAGGATGCCAGAGAATATGAACCCCTGTACCGCAGTGCGGTATGTCGGGCTGAGGCAGACTGGCTCGTCGGGTTGAACACCACCCGCGCGCTGACCTGTAAATTCAATGCACAGCTTTCTGCCGGTCGTGTGCAGACGCCGACACTGGCTATGATTGTCGACAGGGAAGCGGAAATCCGCAAATTCGTACCAAAGGAATATTTTACACTGCGTGTGGATGCCGGTGCCTTTGTGCTGGATTATCGCAAGAACAACAATGCGTCCATAATGGACCGTAAGCAGGCAGAGACGCTCATGAAGCAGCTGAAGCACAAGCAGATTACGATTCAGGACGTGGAGCGCAAGCGTCACAAGGAACAACCGCCGCAGCTCTATGATCTTACCGAGCTGCAAAGGGATGCCAATCAGCGCTTCGGCTTCAGTGCCAAGGAGACGCTGAATTATATGCAGAGCTTATATGAAACACATAAGCTGCTGACCTATCCCCGTACAGATTCCCGCTATCTGAGTCAGGATATCGTTGGGACACTGAAGGAACGGCTGCAGGCGATTTGTATTGATGTGTATGAGCCATTTGCACGTGACTTGCTGAAAAACGGCTATAAGGTAAGCCGCCGCTTTGTCGATGATATAAAGGTATCCGACCACCACGCCATTATCCCAACCGAGGAATATGTGGAGCTGAACAGGCTTTCACCAAATGAAAAGAAAATCTATGATCTGGTGGTTCGCAGGTTTCTGGCCGTACTGGGCAAACCAAGTGAATATGAGAAGACCAGAATTCATGCGGTGTGTGAGCATATGGACTTTTATGCCAGCGGAAGGATTATGATCAGTGACGGCTGGCGCGCACTCTATCAGAAAAACGAACGCTTTGATGAGGATGAAGAGCAGGATGATGATCAGAATCTGCCTTCTCTTGCGAAGGGACAGCAATATCCAATCAGGGATTTGCGCATCACCTCGCATTTTACCAAGGCACCGGCACGCTATACGGAGGCAACCCTGTTATCGGCTATGGAGCATCCTTCGAAATTTATCAGCAACAGCCGTATGAAGGCTGTGTTAGAGGATGCGAATGGAATCGGTACCGTGGCAACACGTGCGGATATCATTGAAAAGCTGTTCAAAACCAACTATATTGAAAAACGCGGAAACTCCATCTATCCGCTAAGCAAGGGGATCCAGCTGGTATCGCTGGTACCGGAGGAGCTACGCTCTCCGCTGTTGACGGCAACCTGGGAGGAAAAGCTTACCGCAATCAGCAAGGGGAAGCTGAAGGATAAAAGCTTTATGAAGGAAATGCGCAGCTATGCCAGTGACCTGGTTGAAAAGGTGAAAAACAGTGAGGCAAGCTACCGCCATGACAATATGACGCAGAAGAAATGTCCTGAATGCGGCAGCAACCTGCTGGAAATCAACGGAAAGCGCGGAAAGCTCTTAGCCTGCAGCAGTCCTTCCTGCAAATACAAGCAGAATCTGTCGTTCACCAGCAATGCCCGTTGTCCGAAATGCCATAAGAAGCTGAATGTAGTCGGAGAAAAGGAAAAGCGTCTGTATACCTGTGTGTGCGGCTTTCGTGAGAAATTCGACCGCTTCAACGAGCAGCTGAAGGAAAAGCGCAATGTTGCCGGACGTGCAGAGCTTCAGGATTTCAATAAAAAGCAGGAGGCTGAAAAAAAGCAGGAAAAGAGTGCCTTCCAGCTCGCCTGGGAAGCTGCACAAAAGGCAAAGGAGTGAGACTGTGAAACAGGCAATCGTTCACATTGCGCTTGTCGTACGTGATTATGATGAAGCCATCGAATTTTATACGAACAAGCTGCATTTCACCCTTGTGGAGGATACCTATCAGCCGCAGCAGGATAAGCGCTGGGTTGTTGTATCACCGCCGGGAAGCAATGCCACAACGATTCTGCTCGCAAAGGCTTCCAAACCACGGCAGGAGGCATTTATCGGTGATCAGGCAGGTGGCCGTGTCTTCCTGTTTCTTGCGACGGATGATTTCAAGAGAGATTATAGGGATATGAAACAAAACGGCATTCACTTTGTACGGGAACCCAAAGAGGCGGATTACGGCACTGTTGCCGTATTTGAAGACCTGTATGGTAATCTCTGGGATCTGGTACAGTTTCAAGAGGGACATCCGATGAGTAAACGGCTGTAACGTTGAATCGCCAATACTGCAGCTGCACATATACGCGTGGCTGCATTTTCTTATTGTATGCTGTGTTTGCGGTTGAAATAGGATATCCTTAAGAAAAGGAAACCGCTTGCGCAGAAAAGCTTCACGGTGTCTATACCGGTGTTTGTTATGCTTATGATCATAATCACTGGCTTTATTCTGACAACAGGAAAAGGAATCAGGCAGTGCAAAACAATCTGCAGAGTGCCTGAAGGCATAGTTACAGTAACGCTAGCGTTAACATAAGAAAAGAAATGGAGAATACGATGAAGGAAATACAATTTTTAAAGGGAGAACGGGTGTATCTGCGCCCATTTACAGAAGAGGATACGGATTTTTTTGATGTCTGGTACAACGATGCGCTGACAAGGGCGAAGATTGCCGCACCGTATCCGACAACGGCTGCACAGTCTTTACAATGTGTGCAGCGCAGCGGACATGACTGTATATGGCTGGCGATCGTTACCTGTGAGAAACATGAAGTAATTGGAGAAATCGGACTGCTGCGGATGTTTCCTGCCTGGGGGACAAGTGATCTGACGATTATCATTCCCCATGAGGCACATCAGGGGAAAGGCTATGGCACAGAGGCAATCCGCCTGCTGATGGATTATGCCTTTGGCGATCTCGGCTTTCACAGGCTGGCCATCGGTGTTGTGGGATTCAATACAGATGCTTTGCGATTTTACAAGAAAAACGGATAAGACGGCTATTACTACCATTATGAATATCACGATTTCATCATGATGCGGATTTTAAAGGAAGAATTTCTGCAGCTTATAAGACAAAAATAAATAAAACAGTGGCAAAATCCTGATTTCAAACAGGTCACTTTTATTGAGATACGTACGCTGTTATCAAATAGCATAATATGTCTTTTTCAAGTATGCGTATGGATATCCATTCCCGGTTTCTCTTTAAAAAATTTTGGAAACTATCGGGATACAGAGAAAATCTGTGAGAATGGCCAGGACGGTGGAATCTTAGCGGATAAGGGCGCTAAATTTGCTTATTTCATTCAGGATGATTCACTATCTCACATGTAGATATGTATAACGGAAAGTAGATCAGAAAAGTGAGCAGTAGATGCACGATTGACATAATACTGACGAAGCGGTTGCAGGAGCTACCGTAGGTTATAATATACAAATAAAAACGATGGAGAGGATAATTGGATTTTTATCTTAACCATCGCTTTTTCTATATTGTATTTTTCTTTTGGAATTCAGTTATCGCTCAAAAAATTGAAGCGATAAGATAAATGCTATACCTATCCAAAAAGATACGGAACAGGCCAGGAACAGTTTCTTATCTTTCTTTGCAATGAAACTGAATAGTATTTCAAACACTATGATTCCCATCAGGACACTGAGCATACAGATTTCCTTCCTTTACCGAAAATAAAATTCGATTGACCAGTCCTTTGGCAGGCAGAACCGTCACAGACTGTTTTTTTGCTTGGCACCTTTCCCTCAGACAAGGTACAGGTTTGCATACTGTATGGCAATGATCGTTTTGGCATCTTTAATCGTCCCATCGTTCACCATAGCGGCAGCCTTGCGGATATCCATCCACAGCGTTTCGATTTCCTCATCCTCATCCATGGCGCGGGGATGCTCCACCGGAATCAGCTTTTTTGTCCAGTACAGATAGATTTTCTCACTGCAGAAGCCGGGTGTCGAGTACATGGCGCAAAGCGTTTCCAGCCGTTCACTCGTATAGCCGCTTTCCTCCTCCAGCTCCCGTAAACCGCACAGATACGGATCCTCTCCCTTTTCCAGCTTTCCTGCAGGAATCTCCAGAGTTTCCTTCTGAATTGCATAGCGGTACTGTTTGACCAGTAAAATTTTACCATCCCTGATAGCGAGGACACCGACACCGCCGTCATGATGAATCACATCTCTGGGATATGTTTTTCCCTTGATCTCAACCTCATCCCGGCTCATGTGAAAGATCGTTCCCTCATATACCGGTGTAGAAGATATTTTTTTCTGCATTGTATTCACCTCGTGTTCTAATTATAACCTAGAAAAGGTGCGAAAGCTAGAGCTGTTCCAGGATTCCCTGTGCAATGCTTTGAGCGAGTGCATTCTGTCCTTCCTCGCTGCACATATAGGCTGCATCCGCACTGTCGGTGATGAAGCCAAGCTCCAGCAGCATGGCAGGCACAGGGTTGCTGTCGATCACATACAACGAGCTATCCTGTGTGCTTTTCAAGCCGCGATTCTGCGTGTATCCCAGCTGCATCAGCTTCTGCTCAATGGACTGCGCCATGGCTGTAATCGTATCATTTTCATAATCGATATAGGCTTCAAAGCCGCTGGCACCATCTCCATATTCACTAGCATTGGTATGTATGGAAATATAATAATCCGCTCCTGCTTCCTCTCCAATGGCAACGCGGGTGCGAAGATCGTCCCTGTTATCATTTGACCATATGACCTCATCACTGGTGCGTGTATATACCACCGTATAGCCTGCCTTCTCCAGCTGCTCTCCGATTTTCTGCGTGATCGCAAGGGTAATATCCTTTTCATAAACCCCGTCATAGGAAATGCTGCCGGTATCATATCCGCCATGTCCTGCGTCCAGTACAATCACGTCACCCGTAGTGTAGGATGCTGCTTCCACCTGCAACGGGCTGCCTGTTGACGTGTCAGTAAGCCATGCATAGGTCTTTTGTGCTGCCGCACTCAGAGAACCAATCGCCAGACACAGCATAAGAAGGCGACCCCATCTTCGTATATTTCTCATGTAATCACTTCCTTTTTACAGCTACATTATCAGGGAAACGGCTGTTCGGCACTTGTTTGTTTCGTGATGTTTTTCTGAACTCGTTTTATAACTCCATAAAACATGTGCATACTAGCCATGAAGGAGTGATTATGATGGATAAGAAAACATTGCAGGATACTGCAAAAAAGCATGTACCTGCTCAGCACAAGGGCAGAAATGCACTGATTGCATTCATCAGCGGAGGAGCTCTTGCTGTTGTGGCACAGCTGTTTATGATGCTGTGTATGAATATGTTCGATTTGGATAAGGATACCGCGGGTTCGGTGACCGTCGTTACGGTGATACTGATTACAGCAGTGCTGACCGGCTTCGGTGTCTATGATAAGGCAGCACAGAAATGCGGTGCGGGATTGTTTATTCCCATCAGCGGCTTTGCGAATTGTCTGACCTCCTGTGCGATAGAGGGGCGCACAGAGGGACCGATTTTCGGTATCGGCAGCAATATGTTTAAGCTGGCAGGCTCGGTTCTGACTTATGGAATCACAGCGGCATTCGTCTTTGGTACGATTCGCTACCTGCTTTTTGGTGCCTGATATGCGTACAGTTACATTTAAAAACGTCTATGTACAGGCGCGCTCTACTGTTGTAGGGCCATTGGAAAAAGAGGGGCCGCTGGGAAGCCTTTTTGATAAGAGCTATGCGGATGCTTACTGCGGGGAGTCCAGCTTTGAAAAGGCGGAACGTGTCCTGCTGGCTGATGCCGTTGACCTGACTCTGCGCAAAGCAGGCAAGGGCGTAAGTGATATTGATCTGCTGGTCGGCGGTGATCTCATCAATCAATTGACCAGCTCGCATTATTTCGCCAAGGATCTGGAGGTTCCCTTTCTTGGAATGTATGGTGCCTGTTCCACCTCCTCTCTGGTTATCGGTACCGGCTCCGTATGGGTAGAGCATGAGCTGGCGAAGCAGGTTTTGGCCTTTACCAGCTCACATGTGGCAACTGCCGAGCGGCAGTTTCGCTTCCCCAACGAATATGGAATTCAGAAAAAGGAAACGACGACCTCGACAGTGACAGGCGCCGGTGCTGTATTGCTGTCAAATCAGAAAAGCAACATCCGGGTAGCTGCCTTCACCCCGGGCAGAATCGTCGACTGGGATCATAAGGACGCCAATGATATGGGGCTGGCAATGGCACCGGCTGCCTATGATACGATTACCCGTCATCTGAAGGATATGCATCGTGAGCTGAAGGATTATGACATGATTGTTACCGGGGATTTATCAAAAATCGGATTCTCCTTTCTGGTTGATCTTATGAATCAGGAAGGCTATCACATTGATAACCGCCTGCATGACTGCGGCTTGATGATTTATGATTTTGAGCATCAGGATATCTTCTGCGGCGGCAGCGGATGTGCCTGCAGTATGTGCGTATCCATGGCAAAGCTGCTGAAGAAGCTTGAGGACGGGGAGTGTTCCCGCATTATGGTGGTTGCGACAGGTGCACTGCTTTCACCGGTGGCGGTTGCACAGAAGGGAACCATACCATGTATTGCACATGCCATCGTATATGAAAGGAGTGATGTGAAATGATGACTTTTATCAGCGCGTTTGTCGTCTGCGGCGGAATCTGCCTTGCAGGACAGCTGATCTATGATAATACCAAGCTTACAGCGGGGCATATCACTTCTTTATTTGTGGTGATCGGTGCGGCACTGGATACCTTTGGATGGTATGACAAGCTGTTGGAGTTTGCCGGTATGGGTGCCTCCTTGCCGATTACCAGCTTTGGACATTCTCTGATTCACGGTGCTCTGGCAAAAGCACAGAGTGATGGCATCATGGGGATTCTGCTAGGTATGTTTGACTTGACGGCGGCCGGAATCACCAGTGCCATTCTGTTTGCCTTTCTGGCAGCACTTGTGTTTCGCGCCAAATCCTAATGATGAAGCTGACACAGCGCCTGGAGGAAGTCCGCACTGCATTGTCGCCGTCCTTTGACATTGTCTACCGCCATGTCACGATTCAGAATACACAGGCATGGCTGATATTCCTTTCCTCCCTTTCTGACAGTGAGCTGATCGCATCTCTGGTGGAGGGCTTTGTAATCACAGCAGGAAATGATTTGCACATCACCTTTTATCCCGGTGCAGTTGATAAGGTGACCGATCAAAAAAAAGCAATCACCAATATGCTGAGCGGACAGTGTCTGGTGCTGATGGATAACAGCGAGGTCTACTATTGCATAGAAACCAGGCATTATCCGGCAAGATCCACAGCAGAGCCGAATGTGGAGAAAAGCGTTCGCGGAGCCCATGACGGCTTCGTGGAAAATGTTATCCTCAATGTCGGCCTGATCCGCCGCAGAATCCGCGATCCGCGCCTGGTCGTCACGATGAACAAGGAAGGTGTTAAGACGCGAACGGACGTTGCCTATCTGTATATTGACGGTCTGGTGGATGTGGATGTGCTGCATGATTTTGAAAGCCGTATGCATACACTGCCGGAGGCGGAAATCCTCAGCGAGCGAAATCTTGTGGAGCTGCTGTATGGGAAAACATGGAATCCCTATCCGCATGTCCGCTATTGTGAGCGTCCGGATATCTGTGCAATTCACCTGCTACAGGGGTATCTGATTGCACTTGTCGATAATTCTCCTACCGGTGTAATCCTTCCGACAACGTTTTTTGAACAGACCAAGCAGATTGAGGAATACACACAGACAACGCTGGTGGCAACCTTTACCCGTGTCCTGCGTCTGATCGGCATTGTGTTTTCTCTATATCTATTGCCGCTGTGGATCGCACTGGTCATCGACCAAAATCCGACACTGCTCAATATACCGATTCAGCATGTTAATGTGTATCAGTTTGGGTTTCAGGTGATTCTGGCGGATATCATTGTGGAATGGATCCGACAGTCTCTGATACATACACCGACCATCCTTTCCAGCATCATGAGCTTTGTGGCTGTGTTTCTGCTGGGGGATATGGCAATTGAACTGGGAGCCTATACAAAAGAGGTTCTCATCATGGTGGCCCTGGTCAATATCGGCAATCTGCTGACACCGAGCTATGAGCTGTCTCTGGCCAATAAGGTATTTCGAATCTTTATCGGCTTTCTGGCACTCATGTTCGGCATCAGCGGCTTCTGCGTCGGTGTCCTGCTGCACATTGTGATACTGCTGTCAACAAAGACCATCAAATTTCCATACCTGTATCCGCTCATTCCGTTTTCCTATAAGGAATGCGGTCGAATTTTATTCGGTGCACCTATCAAGGTCAACCGAGATACATCCTCTAAATCAACCAAGGGTTAACGAAGAACAGATGCGCATTTCTGTTCTTTTCCAGTATCAGGCTTCTGTTTGGTGTCTTCTGTGTTCCTTGGGGAAGGGAAGCCGGGTAGGATACAAAATGCTGTGGAGCCGACCGTGTCTTCTGTTAGGAAAGCTTGTGCGCATGGGAGCCTTTGCGGCTGTCTGTCGCAGGCAGCCTATGCCTTTTCCATACATGGGATGCATGTATCCTACATACACAAAAGACTTGAAGAAGCTGTCATTCGTTTGTAAACAAGGCGATTCTGCATAAAAAAGATGAAAAATAAGGACTGTGTGAAAATTTATCTACATTTTCATGCGGTTTTTTGCTATAATAAAAAAATGCGAGGTGATTTCTATGGCGTTTACGGTGACAATCGATCAGTTTGAGGGTCCGCTTGACCTGATGCTGCATCTGATCAAGGATAATAAGCTGGATTTGTTCGAGCTGGATATGGACCTGCTGACGGATCAGTATCTGCATTATCTAAATGCCATGGAATCAATGCATCTGGAAATTGCAAGTGAATATCTGGCAGAGCTGGCTGGTCTGATTGAATATAAAAGCAAGAAGCTGCTGCCACGGGAAAAGGTTGTCATTGAAGAAGAGTATGAGGAGGATCAGCGGGAGAAGCTGGTTCGCCGATTGCTGGAATATCAGCGCTATAAGGAAATCAGCGAGCAGTTTGAACAGAAATATGAGGAACGCCAGCTGATGATGAGTAAGCCGATGAGTGAGGAAACACAGAAATGGCTGCATACAACGGTGGAAGGGGAATTTGTGGGGAATCCCTATGATCTCATTAAGGCGATGAACCGTGTGCTGCGCAGAGCGGCGCTGACACATCCTTATGAAACCAGAATGACGGTCAAGGAGTTATCTCTGGATGAGCGTGTTATACAAATTAAGAGCCGGCTAAAGAACTGGGTAGGAAAGATGAGCTTTGAGGAGCTGTGCAGTGACTGCACGGATCTGCACATGATTATCGTTACATTTCTGTCCGTTCTGGATTTAATCAAGCATAAGGAAATGACCTTCCACATAGATGAAGAAGAAAACATATGGATCATTCGAGGTGAACAAGTATATGCATGAGCATGAAAAACGGGTTCTTGAGGGACTGCTTTTTCTGAGCGGTGATGAGGGACTGAGCATCGAGCAGCTGAACGGCTGTGTCGAGGAGCTGGATAAAAAGGAAATTGAAGTAGTACTGGATGAGCTGATGCAGGATTATCTTGCGGATGTGCACGGAATCGAGCTGGTTCGCTTTGGCGGAATTTATAAATTCGTATCCAAGGAGGCAATCCATCTGTATGCGCAGAAGCTGTTCAGCTCTACCAAGGTGGCAACGCTATCCAATGCCGCATTGGAAACTTTGGCAATCATTGCCTATAAGCAGCCAATCACCCGTGCAGAAATCGAGGAAATACGAGGTGTGAGCTGTGATATGATGGTGCGTAAGCTGCTGGCGAGAAATCTCATCAAGGAATGCGGCAGAAGCGATGCACCGGGCAGACCGTTTTTATATGAGGTAACGGAGGAATTTATGGATACCTTTAAGCTGGTCAGTCTGAAGGAGCTCCCGGAGCTTCCGGATTTCAAGGACACCATGGAGGAAGAGCTGTTTGAGGAATAGCTCTTTTTTAATATGGATGAAGACCGAGGCAGGACAGTGAAACAGAGTTTTTCCTCGATTTTTGAAGAAAGCTGTAAAAAACGTAGAGAAGATAAACGCTGCGTTGGCGGATGCTTCTTCTTTTTCAGCTTTATGTGCGTAAGAACAGCAGTTAAGTTTTGTTTTGTCACGTTTGTGGAAAAGTCACAGCTTTTCCACTGTATAAAGGCAGGGTATTGTGGAAAACTGCAATCTTTTCCATATTTTCGCATATTATTCCACAATACTTTACACATGTATCATTGCAGACTATACTGTAAGTGTACCAAGGAAAGGTACTTAAAAAAGCTTATATACAGGCTGGTACTGCAGAAAACTGGATAGATACGGAAACGATATAATAAAAGAACGGATTCCGTGCACTGGTCAGCGAGTAGGTGGACACCTGTAAAGGCTGTGAGAATCCCGGAAGAAGAAACTGATGAGACTTATAAATACGAAGAACGTATGAGAATTAAGGAAGTCAGGAAAAAGGTATTTGGAAGGGAAGCTCGGACATGGGGACGAAAGCAGGCAGAAATTGAAAAGAGCGAGTACGCCGGAACAACGAATGCTGTGAATGTAGGAAGCATGGAAGAGTAGCTCATAGCTGTGTATTACGGATATCGAAACTGGTGAGACTTATAAGTGCGGGAAACGTACGAGAGGTAAGGAAATCAGGAAACGGGTAGAGTCCGTAATGCACGTATATAGAAAAAGGAGAACGCAAAGGAAAAGGCGTTCTCTTTTTTTGCGTGCGCACATATACTTTCGTAGGTGATGTGAATGAAACGAAGTCTTTGTATCCTGCTGTGTCTGCTGCTGCAGCTGATGAGTGTCCATGCGGAGAGCTATGTGGTGTTGAGTGGTGCGGACAATACGATTGTAGAAGAAAAAAACAAGGATGAAAAGCAGAGTGTGGCATCTATTTCCAAAATCATGACCGCTGTGATCGCGATTGAGCATGGGCAATTGGATGAATCCTTCGCAGTTGATGATGAAATCAATAAGGCCTATGGAAGCAGTGTCTATCTGAAGCAGGGACAGCAGGTAACCATGCGGGATCTGCTGTATGGACTGATGCTGAGAAGCGGAAACGATGCAGCGGTGGAAATCGCAAAGCATGTTGCCGGCTCTCAGGAAGCCTTTGTTGAGCTGATGAATCGAAAGGCGGCAGAAATCGGCATGAGCAATACGACGTTTTCCAATCCCAGCGGTCTGGATGAGGAGGATGGCGGCAATATATCTACAGCCAATGATATGGCGGTATTGATGAGCTATGCGATGAAAAACAAAGAATTTCGTACCATTACCGGAAGCAAATATTATACGACTGACTGGAATATGCGCTGGAAAAATAAAAACCGTCTGCTGTTTGACTACCCCTTTACCGTCGGCGGAAAAACCGGCTTCACCAAAAAGGCCGGGCGGACACTGGTGAGTGCTGCTGAGCATGACGGGGTGGAAAGCATTGTGGTGACGCTGCGGGAGGGGGATGATTTCGCCTTCCATGAACAAAAGCACACCGAGGTGTTTCAGAAGATGGATGTGGTAACGATCATGCGCAAGGGTGACTATACGGTAAACGGCAGGAAATTCCATGTCCCGGAAACGCTGAAGGTGACACTGCATAAGGACGGCAGTGACAAGCTGCGCGTTAAGACACACTTTGACCATAAGGATTTTGTTGTTGAGGTACAGAAAAATGATGACGTGAATGTATACAGCTTCGCAAGCAAAAAGGTAAGGGGAGGAGGTCTGTTTTCGTGAATATCATCTGGCTGCTCATCGTGCTTGTCACGATTCTCTACTGTCTGGCAACCGGTAATGTCGGCATTATCAATGATGTTTTTCTCAATGTAGGAAAGGAAACCTTCGACTTTGTGATTCCGCTGCTGTGTGTGACCTGCTTCTGGAACGGAATTCTTTACATCGCACGGGATGCCGGAATTATTCATGGGCTGGAACGGCTGTTTCATCCTCTGCTGAAGCGGCTGTTTCCGGATTTGAAGGACGATGAGGAAACACTGGGCTATGTGGCAACTAATGTAGTCGTCAACATGGTGGGGCTGGGCTCTGCGGCAACACCGGTCGGCCTGCAGGCGATGAAGGGCATGCAGCGGCACAATCCGGATAAGGATACGGCCTCTCGCTCCATGATCACCTTTCTCGTTTTGAATACGGCTGGTGTTACCCTGCTGTCCACGACACTGATTGCCATGCGGGCCTCCTTCCACTCCCTGAATGTGACCGGCTTTATGCCCTATGCCATTGTATCGACGCTGTTTGCCTCTGTTGTCGGTCTGAGTATTGACCGCTGGTGGAATTACCGTGATTAACACGGAGTATATTTTACCGGTCCTGGTGCTAGTCATCGTCGCGGTCGCCCTGCTTCGCCGTATCAATGCCTACCATTCCTTTACCGAGGGTGTCAAGGATGGGATGAAGCTGTTTCTTGATATTTATCCCGCGCTGCTTGCCATGATGTGTGCAATCGCCCTTTTGCGCCAGAGTGGACTGATGGATATGCTGTGCAGTGCACTGGCTGCTCATATCGCGAATATTCCTAAGGAAATCTGGCCGATGGTAATCTTTCGCCCGATTTCGGGAAGCGCCTCTTTGGCGGTGCTGGTCGATATCTTTCAGGTTTGCGGTGTTGATTCGCTGGCCGGCAATATGGCAAGCATCATTCAGGGCTCTACGGATACGACCGTCTATGTGATCACCCTGTATTTTTCCAGTGTGGGAATTCGCAGGATTAAAAATGCGCTGGCTATCGGACTGCTGGCGGATGTGGCCGGGATTTCCATGGCCATCCTGCTGGCACTGTATGTGTTTGCGTAAAAAAAGATAAAAATAACAGGAGGAATGAAAATGGCTGATATGAACGATGTAAAAAACAGATTAAAGAATATGCTGGCAGTGAATGAGGAAAAGGCGGCTGTAGCTGCGGAAAAAAGCGATCATGTTGTCTGTGTGTTTCGTCTGGACAGCTTTGATGATGTAGAGGCTGTGGGGGAGGCTTTGAAAAAGAATTTCCTGGTGCTGCTGGATATCACCGCATGTGATGAGGAGTGCGCACGCAGAATCCGCGACTTCATGAAGGGGGTTGCCTATCCGATGCAGGTATGGATTCAGGAGATGAGCGAGAACATTCTGGTATATCTGCCAGATGGCTATCAGATTCAGGAATTCCAGAATTAGTCGATTTTGCTTTTCAAAGCGCAGCATTTCATGTACAATACCCATGTGAGGTGTATAGTATATGGAACGATTACAGAAAGTGATTGCGGCAGCCGGAATCACATCAAGAAGAAAAGCTGAGGTTCTGATCAGCGAGGGAAGAGTCGCTGTGAATGGAGAAACCATAACAGAACTTGGATATAAGGTAAAGCGCGGAGATCTCATTGAGGTGGATGGCAAGGCGATTGAAAAGGAAGATAAGGTTTATTTTCTGATGAACAAGCCGAAGCGCACCATGTGTACCAGCGATGACGAATTCGGAAGACAGACCGTGGTGGATCTGGTGGACTGCAGGCAGCGTATCTTTACCGTGGGGCGTCTGGATTACGATACCAGCGGGGTGATTATTCTGACCAATGACGGGGACTTCGCAAATGAGATCATTCATCCGCGATATCACATTCCCAAGGTGTACAATCTGACGATCAACGGCATATTGACATCGGAGGATATGAAGAAAATAAAAGCAGGTATCGTGCTGGATGACGGCATCAAGACCCTGCCTGCAAAGTATCGCATGACGGAAAAGGATACAGAGAAAAATCAGTGCAGCTTTGATTTGACGATCGTTGAGGGAAGAAACCGGCAGATCAAGCGCATGATGGAGGCACTGGGCTATGAGGTGCGCCGTCTGCACCGCAGCAGGCTTGCTTTCCTGCACTGCAGTGATTTGCGGCAGGGAGAATACCGTGTGCTGAAGCCTTTTGAGGTGAAGCAGCTGCGCAGTCTTGCTCAAAAGGGAGAAATGAAGCAGCGCTAGCAATCGCTGTTGGCTTTTTTGACAGGTGCAGCTATAACAGAAGCCATAAGGATATGCAGGCAGATATGAAAAGCCTGAACGTGAGCATGAGAAAAGAGGAACGAATCAGGCAAAGGATGTCGGATTCGTTTTTTGTGCTGTTTCCACATGTGTGCTTACGTTTCTGAAATGTTTTTTTTGTTGAAGAAACACAGAAAATGATGTATGATTAACGCGGTGATTTTATGCAGCAATATTTTGTAAATACACTGGCGATGCCAGGAGAATTGATACCGATGACAAAGGAGCAGACACATCACATCCGCCGCGTTATGCGTATGCAGCAGGGGGATGTGATTCGTGTTGCCGACAACAGCGGCCGCGTACTGCTGGCGGAAGTGGAATATCATCAGGAGGAAGCAGCGGCACGAGTGGTAAGGGAAGTGCGTGATTGCTCCCGAACAAGTGTAGAGCTGATTCTTGCACAGGGGATGATCAAGGGGGAGAAATGGGACTATCTGCTGCAGAAAAGTGCAGAGCTGGGGGTGGCGGAAATCATTCCGTTTGTATCCAGCCGCTGTGTTGTAAAAATCAAGGATGAGAAATCGGAAAAGAAAATTGTACGATGGAATAAAATTTTATGTGAGGCCTGTGAGCAGTGCAAGCGATCGACGCTGGTGCGTCTGCAGCCGCCCTGCACATTCTCACAGCTGTCGCAGATCGATGCCGACCTGCGGCTGATTGCCTATGAGGATGCCGATTGCAAAAGCGAGCGCCTGTGTGAGGTGCTGCGTGCACATCCATCCCCAAAGCGTGTTTTGATGGTGGTCGGCAGTGAGGGCGGCTTTTCGGCGGATGAGGTTGAAGCGCTGACTGCATCCGGCTTTCACCGCGTATCTTTAGGCGGACGGATACTGCGTGCGGAAACAGCGGCAATCTCGCTGCTGAATTCCATTGAGTTTTACTACGATATGGCAGGTGAAAAAGATGAAGACGATATATGATCGGCTGAATAAGGTGTATGATAAGACACTTCTGGATCAAAAGGATATCCGGAAGCATTACCGTACCATCTGCGACCTGCTGGAGGAATATCAGATTCCCCACGACGGGAAAAGCGATGATGCTGTGATACAGAATGAAATCGTCTATGAATCCCTGCTCGTAAAACGGCAGTTCGAGGATGTTTTTTTTGATACCTATGTAAAAATGTTCGATTACTGGTATGATCTGAATTATCTGGAGCGTAAGGCACAGATGAATGTGGATGTGGAACGCTTCGTGAAAGAGCTCCGGCATTTTGAGGCGGATGGTGAAACGATTTATATGCCTGCCTTTGCGCCGGGCTTTAATCATCTTTATCATACGGAAATCGTGCTGCTGGATTTGAAGCAGTATCATAAATTCATCCGGGAGTGCGCAAAGGAAGTGCAGTACAGGCGCTATGGTGCCAAGCCGTTTCAGTATGGCTTTTCCAGCTGTGAGCTGCTGGCGGAGGCGGATGAGGGCTATGTCGTCTTCCATCCGGTCCTGCATCGCTGGTATCTGTATGATGCAGGCGGATTAAAGCGCAGCGTATCCGTGGATATGAAGCAGGAGCTGCAGGAGGACTGGAAGCAGGAAATCGCACTGCTTCTGTTAAAGGAGCAGCACGAAGCACTCGTTGCGTTTTTGAACGAGCATGCACTAATCAAAAAACGATTGGGAAGAAAGCTGGAAAAGCTGCTGGAGAAGCAAAAGAGAAAGCAGGAAAAGAAGGCAGACAAGGAGTGATGACATGACGACATTTGCAATAGCCACACTGGGCTGCAAGGTAAATACATATGAATCACAGGGCTATGAGAGTGCCCTGGTGGATAAGGGCTATGAACAGGTATCCTTTAAAGAAAAAGCGGATGTCTATATCATCAACACCTGTGCCGTGACCAATACGGCCGGCAGTAAATCCCGTCAGAAAATTCATGCGGCCATCGCTTTGAATCCGGAGGCGCTGATTGCCGTTGTCGGCTGCTATGCACAGACGGCAAGCGAACAGCTGGAGCAGGATGCCAATATTGATATTCTGCTGGGAAGTGATGGGAAAAGCAGACTGGCGGATATGATTGAGGAGGGTCTTCGAAAGAAGCGTCCGCAGAAGCTCATTCATGATGTCCGCAAGGTCAATGTGTTTGAGGCGCTTCCGATTCATCGCTTCGAGCATCAGACACGGGCTTTTTTGAAAATACAGGACGGCTGCAATCAGTTTTGCAGCTATTGTATCATACCGTTTGCACGCGGAGCGGAGCGCTCGTTGCCGGAGGATGAGGTACTTGCCATCGCACGCAGTCTGAGCGAAAGCGGCCATCGGGAAATCGTGCTGAGCGGCATCCATACCGGACGCTACGGCAACGGCATCAACAGCAGTCTGTGCCAGCTGATGAAGCGCATGGTGAAGGAAATTCCCAAGCTGCAAAGAATTCGTATCTCCTCGATTGAAATGAATGAAATCACGGATGAGCTGCTGGAATTTATAAAGGGAGAAGAAAAAATCGCCCGGCATCTGCATATTCCCGTGCAGTCTGCCAATACTACGGTATTGAAGAATATGAACCGTCCCTATACGATAGCATGGTTTATGGAACGGGTGGACTATATCCGCTCCCTTATTCCGGATATTTCCATATCCAGCGATGTCATTACCGGGTTTCCGCAGGAAAGTGAAGAGCAGTTTCAGGATACCCTGGATAATATCGCTCGCATGCGCCTAAGCTTTCTGCATGTGTTCCCGTATTCCCGCCGCGATCATACAGCGGCTGCGCAGATGAGCGGTCATCTGGAAAATAAAATAAAGAAAGAACGCGCATCAAGACTTGCGAATCTTTCCAAACAGTTATATACTGCTTATAAACAGAATTTCATTGGAAAGGAAGTTTCTGTCATTTTTGAGAAGGAAAAAGATGGAAAACTGATCGGACACAGCAGTGAATACCTGGAGGTCGCAGCAGCGGCTCCGCTTGCCTGGCTGCATACGATGCATACCGTACGCATCACAGCACTGGACGGGGATTTGCTGGTTGGCTGTCCGCTAAAGGAGGAGTCTTATGAAGCTGTCTCAAATGTTTGAAAATGCCCCGGAGATTGAAATTGCGGGGCTGTGCATCGATTCCCGCTGCGCCAAGGCGAATGATATGTATTTCTGCATGGAGGGCATGGTGCATGACGGGCATGAATTTATTGATGATGTCATTGAAAAGGGTGTAAAATGCATCGTGCATTCCAAGCCGGTAGACGATATGAAAAAAGGGGTAGCCTATATTCAGGTGGAAAATGTCAATCGCACACTGAATCAGGTGGCGTCCATGTTTTATGGGCATCCAAGCCGTAAAATGAAGGTGTTCGGTGTTACCGGAACAAACGGGAAGAGCACCATCACCAGCATTATTCGGGATGTATATTCCCATTTTGCGCCCTGTGGCTATATTGGAACGATATCCATCAGCTATGGAGAGGTGACTCTGCCGCCGTCTTTGACAACGCCGGATGCTGTACTGATTCATAAAACGATGAAGGATATGGTGGAGCATGGCATGCAGGCGGTTGCTTTGGAGGTCAGCTCGCACGGTCTGGAGCTGGGACGTGTGCAGAGCGTGGATTTTGATGTCGCTGTGTTCAGTAACCTGACCTATGACCATCTGGATTTTCACGGTACGATCGAGCATTACTTCGAAGCGAAGAAAAAGCTGTTCACCAATCTGAAAAAAGAGGGCGTTGCTGTGTTGAATGCGGATGATGCCTATGTGGATCAGCTGGCGGATGCGACCGAGGCCAGTGTTGTTACCTATGGCATTGACAACCACGCGACCTATCAGGCGGAAAATATCCGGATTGAGAAAACGGGATCACGGTTTACCCTGGTTCATGGAACAGAGCGCTATGAGGTTTCAACCAATCTGGTTGCCCTGTATAACATATACAACCTGCTGGGTGCTGTGGCCGCCATGGCGGAAAGCGGTATTCCGATTGAACAGCAGCTGCCCTATCTCAATGATATCCGGCAGATTGAAGGGCGTATGGAACGTATTGACGAGGGACAGCTGTTTAATGTCATCGTCGATTTTGCCCATACTCCGGACGGTATGGAAAAGGTTTTTGAATATGCGAAGGATATCACAGAGGACGGACACAGCATTATTGCCGTGTTTGGCTCTGCCGGCAAGCGGGATACAAAGAAGCGCAGGGTCTTCGGCGAAATCGCGAGCCGTTATTGCGACAGCATCATTCTGACGGAGGATGATCCCCGGGATGAGGATCCGCGGGAAATCGCAAATGAAATCAAAAGCGGTATCAGCGATACGAATAATATTTTCATCGCGGATCGTTATGCCGCCATACGGCAGGCCATCGAGAGTGCCAATGTGAAGGATACCGTCCTGATTCTCGGCAAGGGGGATGAGGTATTCATGTATCGGGAGTTCGGACGTGAGCCGTGGATGGGGGATCACAATGTCGCTCGTCACTGCATCCGCAAATACAGTCTCGGACTGGAGGATGATGAAAAATAAGGTTGTAAAATAAGTATAAAAAAATTTTCTGTATGAATTTATAGAAAATGAACATATTTATGTTGCATTTTCATATGTTTTTCAGTATAATAATATTGCTTGCATCAGAAGGGAGGGTAAATCATGCCGAAAGTAGTACTTAAAGAAAACGAAGTTCTTGATGATGCTTTACGTAGATTCAAACGTCAAGTATCAAGAAATGGAACCCTTGCTGAAGCTCGCAAAAGAGAGTTTTACGTAAAACCTGGCGTTCGTCGTAAATTAAAGTCAGAAGCTGCGCGTAAAGCACGTCGTGGAAAATAGAAGAGGCCGATAGGCTTCTTTTTTTATACTTCCGCTTATGCATGGTGAATAGGCTTACCAAGAGAGCTGCTTTGTACAGGGGCTGTGGTGCGTGTATAGAGGAGCCGGTCAAAAGCTGGCGTGGTAAAAAAAGAAATTGAAAAAAGCTGCTGTGCAGGGGGTTGTGCAAACGAGTCAATCTGCTATAATCAGCATGAAGATGAGATACACCATGAACATGGGGAGGTATACTATGCAAATCATCGAAATAGAGCGTCTCAGCCGCGATTATGGAGAGGGGAGGGGAATCTTCGATATTTCCTTTTCCATCGCTGAGGGAGAGGTTTTCGGCTTCCTGGGGCCGAATGGGGCAGGAAAGACAACGACCATCCGTCATCTGCTTGGATTCCTGAAGGCAAAACAGGGTTCAGCGAAAATTCTCGGGATGAACTGCTGGAAGCAATCCGATGCCATTACCAGACAGCTTGGCTATATACCGGGAGAAATCAATCTCCTGAATGAAATGAGCGGTGAGGAATTTCTGCGCTTTATGGCACGTTACCGGAACATGCAGGACAGCGGACGGACACAGGAGCTGCTGGAGCGCTTTGAGCTGCGGCCAACCGGGGCCATACGTCGCATGTCCAAGGGAATGAAGCAGAAGCTGGGAATCGTAGCGGCTTTTATGCATGATCCCAAGGTGCTGATTCTGGATGAGCCGACCAGCGGACTGGATCCGCTGATGCAAAATGCCTTTGTCGAGCTGATTCAGGAGGAAAAGCAGAGAGGAAAGACAATCCTGATGTCTTCCCATATGTTTGAGGAAGTGGAAAAAACCTGTGATCGCATCGGCATCATCCGGCAGGGACATATGGCGGCAATCGAGGATACCGTCATCTTGCAGAAGAATAAAACGAAGACATACATTCTCACCTTTGCCGATTCCTCGCAGACACAGCGTTTTTTGCAGGAGCGACTGCAGATGAAGCAAATCAGTGAGCTGTGTGTGCATGTATATGTCCGAGAGGATCTCAAGGAGCTTCTGCAGCTGCTGCCGACCTATGAGCTGCGCGATCTCAATGTCGCAACACAGAGTCTGGAGGATATCTTTTTGCAGTATTACGGAGAGAAGGGAGAAGCACATGAATAAGACACTGTTTCGTATGGAGTGGAAATCGGCATGGAAGCTGCTGCTGATTTTCATTTTGATTCTAGCGATGTATTTCAGCATTATGCTGACGATGTTTGATCCGGAGCTGGGCTCTGCGCTGGCGCAGTTTGAGAAGCTTATGCCGGAAATGATGGCAGCGGTTGGCATGAGCGGCACAGCAGCTACTCTGGTGGATTTCTTCTCAACCTATCTGTATGGCATGATCATGATTATGTTCCCGTTTTTGTTTTCTGTTATTCTCTCCCTGCGACTGCTTGTCAAAAAGGTGGATAACGGAAGTATGACCTATCTGCTGAGCTGTGGTGAAAAGCGAAGCCATATCTGGATGACTCAGCTGGCTGTGCTGCTGAGTGCGCTGTTTCTTCTGATTGCCTTCTGTACGCTTATGGGTATTGTTTGCAGTATACTCATGTTTCCGGGCGATTTGGATATTGCAGCCTTTCTGCGGCTGAATCTGGGATGCCTGCTGCTACAGACAGCATTGGCGTCCATCAGCTTTCTCGCTTCTTCCGCCTTGAATGAATATCGGCATGCCGCTTTGATCGGTGCCGGAACTGGTGTTGTATTCATCATGATACAGATGCTCGCCAATATGAAGGGTAATCTTGAAAAGCTGCAGTATGCGACGATTATGACGCTGTTTGACACACAGGGGCTGATTGCCAATGAAGCACAGGCATGGGCACGTCTGGGTGTGCTGCTTCTGATCGCTGGCAGCTGTCTGCTCATCGCCCGGCGAAGCTTTATGCATAGAGATCTTTCCTTATAGTTGTCTGCGGCTGCTTTGAGGCATTTCCTGTATGTGCAGGACTGCCTCTTTTTTGTCTGCACTGTATTTTTTTATGTGTCAGGATAAGAGTGTGAATGTATATGCTTTATACATGAGCAGAAGCCCCTCTCAAAACAGCTTATGTTCATAAAATAGAACTCCGTGATAATGAAAGCTTTACATGAAAGTGCATTCATGCGGGTGAAAAACAACATTTTATTTACTTTTAACGAAAATATAACATTTCCTGTTTATCTTTTCTTTATAATGGAAACGAAGGAGGATAGCATTCACAGGCATAAAACCTCACGCACAAACGTATTTTGTATAGAGGTGAGAGTATGCTTTCCATAGATAAGAATCAGGTCATGATTGAACATTACCGGGAACTGACCCTGGTGAGCGAAACGAGAATACAGGTGACGATGAAATCCTACCGTATCACGATAGACGGGGAGCAGCTGCATGTGCTGGCACTGGGAAAGGATGAGATCCTGCTGGAGGGCAGTGTGCAGAATCTGGCGTTCGCATATGAAAAATAGAAAGGGTTTCGGTCTTGATCAATGGAAAGTGCAGGCCTCTTGCGATGAGTTTTTATGGATTACAAAGAAAAATCAGCTGGAACTATACGATATTACTCTACATCGAAACTATATTCAGTTCTACGCATCCATTCTGCAGCGCCCGAAAATCTACCGCTGCTTTGAAACATGTGATCTGATCACAACCACCGGTATGCTGGGATATGCACTGCGCAGCCTGAAAAAGCCCTATCGCATTGCGGCAATTCTGCTTTCTATCCTGCTGTGGTACGGTCTTTCGTCCATGGTATTTGAAATACAAATCAAGGGAGAAAAGGATGAAAGCCGGAAGCTGATTGCGGATACCCTGAAAAAGATGGAGGTTGTACCACCTTTTAAAAGCAGGGATGTTTCACAGCTGAAGACACAGCTGAAAAAGAATCTGGAAAATGATATCGCCTGGCTGGAAATCGAGAAACAGGGCAGCCGGTATCTGATTACCTATACGCCAAAGGAATTTGCCTCCTTATCCCAGCTGGGACATGAGGAGCTGATTGCACAGGAGGACGGTATGATTGAGCGCTTTGATATACAGCATGGAAACAAGCTGCACAAGGTCAATGAATTTGTGCATAAAGGTGATGTGCTGGTCAGCAATGTGCTGGAGGATTCCAAGGGCGGCAAGAAGGAGGTATATGTCAAGGGACGTGTCTTTGCCTATGTCTGGAAGGATATCACCGTGACGATGGACAAGACAAGGGAACCGAAGGCCTTTCAGTATTTTCAGCTGCTGTTTGATGCCAGACGCAAGGTGAGCGAGGACTTTCACAAGGACGATCGCATTTACAAGGAAAATATTTTGCAATTCTCTACAGATATGGGTAAAATAAAGATGGTGATTCATTACACACTGATCAAGGACATCACCACACCATAACGATAAGGAGCGCCTATGAGTGAACAATTTCGTATTGCATTAGAAGAATACCCGATGGAATGGATCGTAAAATTATGCGGAGCACAGGATAAGCATCTGGAGCTGCTGCGAAACGCCTTTTCCTGTGATATCATCATGCGGGACAATGAGCTGCGCATTCTCAGTGAGGATGCAGTTACCTTTCACAGCATTGAATCTGTGGTAAAGGCCCTGTTTGATATGATGGAGGCACATATTGATGTGAGTGGACGCGATATTGAATATGCCTGCCGTCTGGCGAAGCTGAATCGGCTGCAGGAGCTTTCCACGACATATCAGAAGGCGATCGGTAAAACGGTCAATGGGAAGCTGATTTATCCCAAAACAATCGGACAGCGGCATCTGTTTAAATGCATGTGCAACAGTGAAATCGTCTTTGCGACCGGAGTGGCCGGTACCGGAAAAACCTACCTCGCTGTTGTGTATGCGGCCGATCTGCTGAAAAAGGGAGAAATCCGCAAGATTATTTTGACCAGACCCGCCGTGGAGGCCGGAGAGAACCTGGGCTTTCTGCCGGGCGATCTAAAGGAAAAGGTGGATCCGTATCTGCGCCCGCTCTATGATGCCCTGTATGATACGCTGGGACAGGAGCAGGTGGAGAAGCTGCTGGAAAAGGAAGTCATTGAAATCGCGCCGCTTGCTTATATGCGCGGACGGACGCTGGACAATGCCTTCATTATACTGGATGAGGCGCAGAATACAACTCGTGCACAGATGAAGATGTTTCTGACGAGGATGGGATTTCATTCACGCATCGTCATTACCGGGGATGTAACACAGATTGATCTGATTAAAAAACGTGATTCCGGCCTGCTGAATGCCAAGCATCTGCTGTCCGGGATAGAGGGAATCTCCTTTGTGGAGTTAACCAGCCTCGATGTAGTTCGTAATCCGTTGGTTCAGAAAATCATTGAACGATATGAGCAGGAGGAAGAACGATATGGCAAGGATTTTATTGATTGAAGACGAAGATAACATCCGCAAGATCATTGCATATGATTTGAAAAAAGCGGATTTTGATATCGTGGAATGCGGTGATGGTAGAACGGCTGTCGATCTGGCGATGAAAGAGGATTTTGATGTGCTGATCATCGACTGGATGCTGCCTCATGTCAGCGGAATCGATATCGTGAAAAAACTGCGCAGTGAGCACATTGACGCTATTTTTATCATGCTGACGGCAAGGGATGATGAAACGGATATCCTGTATGCCTTTGAGCAGGGCGTGGATGATTATATCACAAAGCCGTTTTCTCCAAGAGAGCTGCTGGCCAGGGTGAATGCCCATCTGAAGCGGCAGAACCGCAAGCAGGAGAAGCGGCTCAGTGTAGGGGATCTGTCCATGGATATGAAGAGGCGTGAGGCATATATCGGAGAGCGGATGATGACGCTGACAAAGAAGGAATTTGACCTGCTGGAGTATTTTATCCAGAACAAGGATATCGTATTGTCCCGTGACAGCATCCTGAACGATATCTGGGGCTTTGATTATGACGGAGATACACGGATTGTGGATGTGCATGTATTCAAGCTGAGAAACAAGCTGAATGCGTCGCATGTACATATCAGGTCATCCCGCGGAGTCGGTTATCTGCTGGAGGAAGTGCATGAAACGCAATAAATACGGGTATCTGGGATTGATTCTGGCCTGCATTGCGGTTGTGCAGTACAATTATCATTTGAATGAATATGTACTGCTGCTGCTCGTGGTAGTTTCGATTGCTTTGCTCTGGGAGTTTCTGGATCAGAAAAACCTGAACGTGCATCGCCGGGAGAATATCGAGCTGCAGGAGGAAATCAAATCGACTGCCAAGGATGCGCATTTGAAGAATAAGCAGCTGCTGACGGTCGTGACCAGTATACCGTTTCCGATGCTGCTGGTCGATCAGTTCGGCAATATCGTCATGCATAACAATGTCAGTGAGCTGTGTGAGGACGGTCCTGTCGGTGAGCATATGACCTATATGAGCAACGCCTATCTGCATCCTGTGCGGGAATTTATCAAGGATGCCTTTATTCTGGAAAAGCCGATGGATAAAATCATCGATATCAACGGTGTGGAATACCAGTCTATCAGTGTACCGGTGACAGCAAAGAAGAAGTACAGCGGCTGTCTGGTTCTGTTTCAGGATATTTCAAAAACACTGGAGGGGGAGAAGATGCAGAAGCGTTTTATCGCAGATGCGTCGCATGAATTGAAGACACCGATCGCCGTTATCAAGGGCATGGTGGAAATTTTAAACCGCGAGGATTTTGATGATGAGGAAACACGCCGCGAATTTATGGATCAGATTGAACAGGAAATCAACCGTCTGGATATTCTGGTGAAGGATTTGCTGCAGCTGTCCCGCCTCAGCCTGTCCACGGTTTTGCTGGAACGCGAGAAAACCGATCTTTGCCTTGTTATTGACAAGGCGGTGAAATCACTGGAGAAAAAGGCGGAGAAAAAGGGACTGCGCATCGTGAAGGAGTATCAGAATCATGATCTGGTATTCTGCGATCCTTTGAAAATGAGTCAGGTTGTGTTGAATCTGTTGTCGAATGCCATCAAGTACAGTGATCGTGGCACGATTGCCCTAAAAACGAGGGAAGAAGGCTCCTGGTATGTTTTGCAGGTAAGGGATGAGGGCCATGGTATTGCCGCAGAGGATTTGGAGAAAATCTTTGACCGCTTTTATCGGGTGGATGATGATCGCTCCCGAAGCAGCGGCGGCTCAGGACTGGGACTTTCCATTGTGAAATCCATTGTCGAGGCTCACCATGGGGAAATAAAGGTAGAGAGTGAATTTGATAAGGGAACGACATTTACGGTCAGATTGAAGAACTGATTTTCCAATGCTGATCGTGAATGTCATTTTTTTACTGAAAAAAATTTATATTTTATATAAATTCGCTACGGTATTCCTCATAGGCGATCGTAGGTTTATAGAGGTATTTTATCAAAGCGGCAGCTTTTCAGTTTCTCACAGCCATTACAAGCTCCCGGAGTACGATCTCTGCGTTTACAGCGGAACTTAGAATAATCAGGGCAGTTGACAGTACAATTCTTTCTCTTAAACTTACAGTGAGCATAGTTCTCGCATTCTAGAGAAAGTGTAGATTTATGAGAGAGATAACGGTGAGCACGGATTTCCTTACCTATCGTAGATTTATCTTTGCCTAGATTATCAGCAATAGCTTTTTTAGAAGAACCATTAACGATGCCGATCGCGATGACATTGCGATTGTCCTGAGTCAGATGTTTGTTTTTCTTCGTTGCCATATTCATCACCCTTTGTAATGTGTATGATAATAACCAGCGGTTACCTTCATCATAGATATAAAAAAGGATATATGAAAGACTAAATGCAATTGTAAGTGTAAATTCAACTAGATTGTTGTGTAAGAGTCTTTTCTACTTAGCTACTTTGAAAGTGGAATTTAACTTTTCACTTCAGCAAATTGTATGAAATGTAAATTTGCTCTTGCGTTTGAAAAAGAATAATGCTATAATAGTCAAGCAAACAAAGATGTCGCGTTCGGCAAGCGGTCAAGCCACAGCCCTCTCAAGGCTGTATCACGGGTTCGAATCCCGTACGCGATACCATATAGCGTTTAACCCTTTAAATAAAAGGGTTTTTTTATTACTTCTCTTAATTTGGTGTAAATTTGGTGTAAAATTCATATGGAATTAAGCTTATCCACCATTTTTATTTGAGCATCATTGAACCAATGACCATAAATATTGTTCACCATATCCACGGTATGCCCTAGTCTTTTTGCTATATCGAAGGAATCAAATCCCAAATTGATTAATAATGAAACATGAGAATGACGGAAATCATGAATTCTGATTATCGGAACATCAGCTTTTTCAGCACATCTATCTTTGATGTTTTTGATATTATTATTGTCTAATGGCTTATCCATGAAGAAAACAAAACTATCTTCACTAAAACCGATTATGTCTTTTTCATACTGATAAAGAATTAACATGGCTTTATAACACGTATCAGGCATAAGAATTGTCCTATATGAATTTCTTGTTTTAGGCGTAGTAATTAACTTTGTTTGCTTACTGTATGTTTTAGAAATCTGAATACTTTTATCTTGCATATTAATATCAGACCATTTTAGCGCAAGTGTTTCACCAAGTCTGGTGCCACACCAATAAAGAACACTATAGAAGGCTACATATATAACACTTTTTTCTTCAAGTTGAACTTGTTTAATGAAGCTATTATATTCGTCTGGATGCCAGAAATGCATCTCTTTCTTGATTTCATTTTTTCTTTGTGCAATTTTGAAATTGGTAATTCTATAATCTTTAATGTATCCCATGTCAAAACCGTATTTGAGAATTCCTTTAAATTTTGTTTGGATTGCTTCTATTGTCCTGTTTGCTAATAGGCCGCCATGTTTAGACTTTTGAGTTAATAAACTTTTTTGGAATAACTCGATTGTTTTTTTTGAAATCTTATCAAGGTGAATATCCTTCCAATAAGGAAGAATATGTAACTCAGAGACTTTTGTATAATCATAAATTGATCTTTCTTTTAATATGCCTTGCTTTGATGAAATAAATATACTGTATAGTTCACCAAAAGTTATATTACTACTAACTTCATTTTTTGCTGCTAAAAGGAATGAACGTTCCCAATCTTTTGCTTCTTCCTTTCCTGCAAAACCTCTTTTATGATATCTATGAAGTTCGCCATTACAGTCAACGTAGCTTCCTTCACATTTATAGGTTATTTTTTTAACCATTTTATTTTTGTCTTTTTTGCTTTTAACAAAACGTTCATCTTTCTTTACTGCCATTGAATTTACCTCCATTTTTTAGTATAATGAAGGCACAATAAAAGCAATGATTCGTGGTCATTCGTTTATTGTACCGATAGAGGTACGCCAATACCTACTATCACCCTCGTTCCTACGCCAATAGGAACGGGGGATTTTTTTGTTTTTTTTAGAAAAACTTCGTCTATAATTTAATATTTCTGCCTGCACTCAACAACTTTACCAATTATTTTAACTGGGAGTCGTTCAATATCTTCTGCTGTATAAATCCATGGATCATATTTTGTATTAAAAGGTATGAGCATAATGCCGCTATCCATGATTCTGATTTTTTTGACTGTTGCTTCATCACCGTTCACCAATACGATCGCCACATCGCCTGTCTGAGCGGTTTCTTGTTTCCGGACGATAACAACATCACCTTCACTCATTTTCGGCTCCATGCTGTCACCTCTGACCTGCAAAGCGAAGAAGTCGCCAGTACGAGCCATTGATTCAGATATTTCTTCATAATCCAGTATTTCTTCTATCGCTTCAATGGGTATTCCCGCAACAACACGCCCAAGGACTGGTATTCTAACACCTCTAGGATGTGTGGTGCTTCTTCCCACTTTTTCTGTTAAATCAGATTTATAACAATTAAAGATAATCGCAAGTCTCTGTATTATATCAACAGCGGGGATTATTTCAGCATTTGTCCATTTAAGTATTTCTTTCTTCTTAACATTACAGGCCTTTGCTATATCATCTATGTCTTTATCATATTTAACCATGAATTTATTCAGATTATAAGCAAAAATTTCTTCAAGAGATTCCTCTGGTTTTTCCATCTCTGTATCTATTCCCATTAACCATGCAGGTGATATATGCAATGCTTCAGCTATCTTTGTGATATTATCTTGCTTTGCTTTATATTTACCGCTTAAATACTGGCTCATTGTAGATTTTCCTATACCAGTTTTTTCGACAAGTTGTGCCTGAGATATATTTTTAGCTTGCATGGCTTCATTTAATCTTTCGGAAAATTCTTGTTTCATTTCTATATATCCTCCTTTGCCTTCATATTATACTCTAGTTCGTAAAATGTCAACTCAAAAATTAAAAAAGTTCGTAAATAGGAACAAAATGGGTTGACATTCTTTCTTAGTAAGGATATTATGGTGTTGTTCGGAAATAGGAACAGAAAGGAGAAGCTAATGGATTACGTTTATGATTATTCACGACTACGAGGTGACATCAAGGCAGTGTTCAAAACTGAGCAGAATTTTGCTAAATCAATGGGTTTTACATCACAGAACTCACTATCTGACAGGTTTTCAGGTAAAGTAAATTGGAAGCAAAGTGAAATGGTGAGAGCATGTAAGCTACTTGGTCAGCCATTAAAAATGGTGGAGCCTTATTTTTTTACTTACGAAGTTCGGAAATAGGAACAGAGAGGAGGAGCATGGAAGACTTAATCGCAGTTACATACTGTAATGAAAGAGTATTGACAACACAACAATTGGCAGAAGTATATGAAACATCTGTTGATAATATCAAAATGAATTTCAATCGAAATAAAAATCGTTTTATCGAAGGAAAACATTATCATATGTTGAAAGGAGATGAATTACGGGAATTCAAGAGCAAGGTAACTAACAGTTACTCTGTACCTAAAAATGTAAATGCCTTGATTCTCTGGACAGAAAAAGGCGCTGACCGTCACTGCAAGATTCTTGATACAGATAAAGCATGGGAGCAATTTGATAATCTGGAAGAAACTTATTTCAGAGTTAAAGATAATGCAGCAATTCCAAAAACACTTCCAGAAGCTTTAAGGGCATATGCTGATCAGGTAGAAGCATATGAAAAATTGCAGATAGAAAATAACAGTATGAGGCCTAAAGCATTATTTGCTGATGCTGTAGCAACGAGTAATGATTCAATCTTAGTCGGACAACTCGCCAAGCTTATTAAACAGAACGGATGCAATATCGGGCAAAATAGATTGTTTGCATGGATGCGAGAGAATGAGTTTCTTTGTATCAAAGGTGATAACTATAATATGCCCACGCAGAAAGCAATGGAACGTGGTTTGTTTGAAATTAAAGAACGAACTGTTAATAATCCAGACGGTAGTGTTAGGACTACACGGACACCAAAGGTTACAGGCAAAGGTCAGATATTTTTTGTTAATAAGTTTTGTAAAGGAAATGGATGATTAAAGTGAAAGGAAAGTATGATGATTCGCTAAATATTGAGCGTGAACGTATCATTATGAAAATTTACCTTACTTTAACGGATGTGAGAAATTTTCTTAGATGTAGTTGGCCAAAAGCCAAGATAAGATTTAATGAGGCAGCTGATCTATGCATAAAAGATGGAAAGAAAAATCTTGAAGGAAGGGTTTATTACAAATATTTTCTTCAAGTAATTGCTATAAGCGAGAGTGAAATTCATAAAATGGCTAAATATGAAAGGCAAATAAAAATGTCGCACCCCACGACCAATGACGATGCGACAAAACATTAAGCGACTCGAGTAACAAGTCAATCTTATTATAGAGCGGGGAAAGGAGAAAAACAATGGTTTATTTGGTAATTTCCATCATTGCTTTAATGATATCCGTGATTTGTTATATAAGGGTGCGTGCTTTAGATAACGAGTTTGAAAGTTTGGAGCGAAGAACCTATGGGAACATTAAATTCAATAGTTTCTATTTACAGCCAACAAGAGAACAATTGGAAAAAGCTGAAAGATATGAAAAAATCCTCAAAGAATATAAATCTACTTTTGAGGATAAGGAATAGTAACAGAGTATTGTTTGAAATTTTTACGCTTCCTGTTACGGTCTATTGAATTTGGAATTAGAGTTTCTTTGGTTATTTTAAACCTAATTGTTATAGAAGATGTATGAAGATTCGTTACATTGACAGGTATTTCAAAACGTGTGAAATGATTGCTCTTGAATATACCGAAATTACTGTCCAGTAGATATAATCTGCATCTGTAATTATTTATATATGAATAAACTTGTCCGCTATCTTGTGGTGTTAGACCTACATTAAATTTTGTTAGATAGTCTATAGGGTTATTCTTATCATCAAGAACCATTAAATCAAAGAAGCCAATGTCAGTCGGACTTGGATTTACTAATAAAAAAGAGAAAGATGCCAATGTATATTCAGTTATTGGTTCGGCTTGTGGGTCAGTAAATATTTCATTCAATATGAAAAATTCTTCTGGCAGATGCACACTTAGACGTTTCCTTGATTTATATAGTGTATATAGAGAAATCAAAATCGCAATGAAAGAAAAAATGAACGAATAAAAATTTAAGTCAAGCTCATGCATACTACCACCTCTTTATAAGGTTAATTATAGTATGCCAAGAAGATAAAAACAATATGAAAGGAGGAGAACAAGGCATATGGAATCTTCAATTAATGATAAAGCTTCAATAACGTATGATTTGCAAGGATTGATGATTGAAAAAATCGTGTTTACAAGTTGTCCAAAAGAGGTAGAGGATTTAAAAAAATCTGGATTCAGCGTGATACTAAATCCAGATAGTAAAGATGGAGCATTGCTTCATGCGAATTTTTTTATCCTTTGTAAGAAGACGAATCAGGAATAGGTAGCCCCCTGCTAATCGGGGAATTACAAGAAGAAAGGAGAAGTCAATGGAAGAACATGTTAACGCAGAAGTGAAACGGAAAGAACGAATGTTATGGACAATGCTTGTGTTGGCGCTCAGCATCACACTTAACATCGTATTTACATACTCAATACATATTAACTTAGAAAGCATTGATATATACCGGAAGAAAGTCACTATAACAGAAACCCGAGCGGTAGAGTTGGAAGATGACTTAAAAAGAATGACCACGAAAAATAAAGAACTAGATGCGAAGGTTGAAAAGTTAGAAAGGAAACTGGCTGAGCAACCAAAATGAAGATCATTAGGAGTTTTTAAGCTTACAGCCTATTATGCAGGCGAAGATGAATGGGGTGATACAATCGCAAAACCCTGTGATGGTGAGCATAAAGCATTACTTAATCACACAATAGCTGTTGATCCAAACGTTATACCTCTAGGAAGCAAAGTCCTCATTGATGGCATCGTCTACACGGGTGAGGATGTAGGCGGCTCAATCAAAGGAAACATCATTGATATCTGGGTAGGTACTGAGGAAAATAGCTTTGGTGTGAAATATAAAGAAGTCTATATCATGGAAAAATAGGAGGGATGGTGAGCTTTAATTGGATGATTTTGAAATCTTGAAATTTAATATCAAGAAAAGAATGATTGATACTAACAAGAAATTTCCTGACGTGATAGCGAGGATGAAAACGGATGGTATCACTTTACGTAAAATTGTTAAGGGAACATCCACAGGATGTAACTTATCAACGATTAGTGACATTGCAGATGCATTAGGTGTTAATGCGGCTTGGTTACTTACTGATCATGAAAAGGAAGCGGCTAGAATCGGTATACGCAAGGTCGAAGATCAGACACATAAATTAGGTGCATTAACATATTCATATGAAAAAATTGGTGAAATGCAAACTATCAAAATCAATGGGATAGCTATTCCAAGCGAAGGTATTGCTGATGTTGATTTGCAGCATATGACGGCGCTGATAACAATTCCTTTAGATGAAATAAGTGTGAAAAGGTAGGAGTGAAATGGAGACTAACGAAACTCTGGATAACATCGACTTCCAGCAGGAGAAAAATGCTGAAGCAAAAGAAGAATTTATGACACCCGAGGAAAGGGAGAGGAAAAGTACGGAGGAGATTTTCTGATGAAAATATTAAAGGTTATAATTGATAACTTCCGCAATATCGCTCATGCGGAGCACGACTTGGGAGATAGAAATATCTTCATCGGGCCGAATTATAAAGGCAAGACTAATACGATTCTTGCTATTTATTGGGCGCTAACAGGTTATATGCTTGATGGCAGCAATGATGATATGTCGCTGAAACCGCTGGATGATACAAAGAAAGAAGTATCTGTTGAGCTTGTGTTTGAAGATGGTTGGACATATAAAAAAGCCTATAGTGAAAAATGGACTACTAAGCGCGGCACCAAAGAAACAGTAATGGAAGGACATGTTACTCAATATTACGTTAAGGGTGATAAGAGTAGTGCTAAAGATGCACTGTCAGAGTTGTTCCAGCATATGGGATTATCAGACAAAAAACTTGAAACAAGTAAATTCGGCTTAGTAAGAGCTGTAATGGATCCGTATTATATGGCTGAAACTTGCGATTGGGCTATACTTCGCAGTTTTGTAATCGAATTAGTTGGTGATGTCAGTAATGATGATGTATATGATGCTGAAGAGCTGCTAAAGAATATTCGTCCTTTATTAACTGGATACGGTCATGATACAGCAAAAGCTACTAAGCACCTGAAAAGCAGAATCAAAGGTGCAAAAGATGAAACGAATGAAAAGAAAGCTATGCTGAAAGGCTTTTCTGATATTGCAGATGTCGATGCTGGTGTATTGGCTACAGCAAAAAAAATATTGGTTGATACCGACAATACGATTGCTCAGTATACTGCACAGAAAGCCGGATCAGTAAATCAGAAGCTTATTGATTTGCGAAACAATCTTGCACAGGTGAATTTTGTACTGGCAGAATCTATTGAATATGACCGCCACCATCTGGATGAAGTAAATGCTGATACCAAAGCAAAAATAAGAGGGTATGAAGAAGAATTATCTTCTATGCGGAAAACACTTACTGAGAAGCGTAATGAATTTACAAATATGCAAAACGAGAATGTAAAACTTGATGCTGAAATTGAGCGGGTAAAAAATGAAATTGATACCAAGAAAAAAGCAAAGGGAAATAAGCGGGATGAATACTTAGTGGCTAAAAAAAGCCAGTTTGATGGTGGTATGGTTCTTCCTGATGAGAATACATGCCCTCGTTGCGGAGAAGTTCTGAATGCTGAATACATTGATACTGTAAAGGCACAGAATGAAAAACTTAAATCAGAGTTTGAGAAAAAAAAGAAAGTCACTCTGGATAGTATTGCATCAGAAGGTAAAAAATTAGAACTTGAAATCCAGAATCTTGAGTTTGAATTAGTCAACTTACAGAAAAAAGAACGTCAAAACCCTGATTTTATCCTTGCAGAAATCAAAAGCATAGAAGCTGATATGGCACAGAAGAAAGCAAACATTGAATCTCTGGAAAAGGCCATGGTAAACGAATATACATCGGAGAAGACTTATGGTCTTCGCATGAAACAGAATGATATACAGTGCGCTATTCGCAATGAGGAGACTGTAAACACTACAGAAGAACTTGATACTAAGATTGCAGAATTAAAGGTATCAAAGGTGCCTTATGAAGAAACAATCAATAAACATAACCTGTATTTGCAGGCTCAGGAACGAGTTAATTTTCTGAATAAAGAACTGGATGATATTGCAACAAAACAGTGCGAATATGAAAGCAAACTGATGCTTGTTGAGAAATTCACTCAGACAAAGCTTTCTATGCTTCAGAGCAACGTTGAAAAGGTGTTCGGCAAAGCTGTTAAATTTACTCTTGTTAAAAGCAATATCAAAGAGGGTTCGTGGGATGAGGTATGTTATCCGTCAGTATTTGGTAAAGATACACCATTTAAAAAGGGTTCTGAATCAGAAAAGATCATTACTGGCATTTATCTGATTGAGTGCGTGAAGAAAAAGATGGGTATACCGGATTTACCAATTATCTTTGATGCAGGCAGTGAATTGGACACACAGTCTTTAAATACAAGATTAAACACTAATTCACAGCTCATCATGACAAAAGTTGACGATATCAATTATACGGATGTAACGCTGCTTAAAGCGTAGAAGGAGAAATTATCATGGGAAATGAAGTAGCAAAGAAACAGCCATTTACTACGGCATTAGCACAAATTCAGGACAAGTTTACAAACGCTGTCGTTAATGCAGGGAAGGCCATGAATATTCAGTACAATGAATATCAATCAGCCTGCATGATGAATATGCTTGGAAAAATGCAAGCACTTGCTGTAGAAAATCAATTAGATATTCTGAAAATGGATTATAGCCAGATTACGAATATCCTACAGACAGTAGCAATGCTGAATTTGAATATTTCAGCAATACCTAGAGAATGTTATATCATCATCCGAAGCAAAAAGGTAGGTAATAACTGGAAAAAGGAATTTGAATTTAATATCGAAGGTGATGGTAATGACAAGTTGTTACGGAAATTCGGTGTTGGTGTAAAGGAAGTCCGCACACCTTGGTTAGTGAGAGAGAACGATGAGTTTACATATCCGTCATTTAATGGTTTAGAGGTCACCCCTCCTACATGGACACCAAAGGATTATACCTCAAAGGTTGTAAGAGTCGTGTATCCAATCATTAAGGATAATGACATGGTGGAATTTCATATCGCAGAAAGAGAGGGCGTTGTTCATAATCTGCAAGCGCATATCGCAAACAATCTAATGAAAAACCGAGAAGTAAAAAATGCGGCAGAATTAAATCAGATGGCAGCAACAAAAACACTGGATGAGATTCTCTCATGCCCTGAATTGCTTCCTCATATTTCTCCGGCGTGGAAAAATGCCGGAAGTAGTGAAGCTATGATTATCAGGAAAATGAAGAACAATGCCACAAAGAAATTCCCTAAGGACTTCCAGAACGCATTCACTGCTGCAGCTTATGAATCAGCATATGAAGATTATGAACAGTACAAAGAGGATGAAAGAATAAATAAAGAAGAAGCTGTAGATGCAGAAATCATTGAACAATCCGGTACTGAACATATCGAAACACCAAAAGAAGTTATTAAGGAAAAAGCTGCAACACAGCCTGATTCTTCTGATTCTGAGCCTAAAGATGATGAGGAATGTCCGTTCTGATGAAATTTATTTGTTTAGCAAGTAGTAGCGCTGGAAACTGCTACTACGTTGAAATAGAAAGAGTAAACCTACCTCCAGTGAAATTGATGCTGGAAGTAGGTATCCCTTTTAAAGAAATCATGTATAAGGGACTTAATCAAGGAATCAAAATGTCTGAGATTGATGCAGCAGTCGTAACACATGGACACGGTGATCATTGTTGTGCTGCAAAGGATTTTGTAAGCCACAGAATACCATTTTATGCAAATGAAGATGTGCTTAGTAAATGTGGTGGAAATCCAAAGAATAGGCTCGTTCACAATGAAATGCGTTATCTAGCGAAGGATACGCTAATCATACCGTTCAACGTAGAACATGATGCTCCCAATTGTCTTGGTTTCGTGATTTGTACAGATAAGGAAACATTGCTATTCGTTAATGATTGCAAATTCTTCAAAGCTGATTTGTCTGATTATAAATTCGATTATGTTTGCATCGAAGCGAATTATGATGGTCAGCAAATGCATTTTGCATATGAAGATGCGAAACAGAAAAATGATTATCAGAATATAGCCAGATATGAACGCTTATTTGATAGCCATATGTCATTAGCACATTGTCGTGACCATTTAAAAAAGCTGAATTTATCTCAATGTAAGGCAATCTTTCTGATGCACTTGTCGGATAGACATGCCAATGAAAATAAATTCAAGGAGACTATTTTTGAAGCAACTAGAATCAACACTTATGTGTGTAAAAAGAATGGAGGTATTGTATGAACTTGTGGATAGAATCTCAGGATAAAGAGTTTTTAGGAATATTCAAAAAGTTTCAACAGTGCCATGCAGAGATACTTGGATATGATGAAACATGGGAAGACGACACCAAAGTAGTACTCGGTGAATATGCATCACCTGAGCGGGCTAAAGAAGTAATGGATGAAATTAAAAAGGAACTTATCATTCCAGCAATGGAGGATGGAATAAACTTATATCCAAATAATGTATTTGAAATGCCACAGGAGTAAGGGAAGGAAGATAAAAGATGAAAACAGAATTTAAAAGTATTTTAGATATTGATAATGGAGCAATCATCGCTAAATTAGATAAAGTGATAATGGAAGTGATGAAAGGCTTTAATGATCCAAATTGTGATCCCAAGGGAAAAGGAAAAGTTACGTTGACATTAACGATGTCAGATGATGAAAACGGTATTATCGGCATTGAAGATAGTATCAAACATGTTCCTGTGTCATTAAGAAAGAATAAAGTTTATATGACAAAAGGAACTATGACAAATCCTATTACTGGTGAACCATCTATGGTACTTAGAGAAATGAATGGTCAGGCGATGGGGCAACTTGATTTTAGTGGGAATATTAATGAGCCGGTTGAGGTGATTGTTGGACTTGGCCGAATTGGACAAGAAGAAATAGAGAAAGTGCAGGAGGAGAAATAATATGTTAGAAGGATTAGCTGGAGCAATTGAAAAGATTAGGGAATTAGCAGTATCCGCAGAAGAACCAAAAGTGTTGCAGATAGATGACGATAAGTATATCAATCATGATCTGCGAAAAATAAAACCAGAACAGTGTGAGTGCATGGGATTAAACACATTGAAATCAACTGTAGACTTTATTCGTGAGGTCCTTAAAGAACAAAAATTTATTGCACCGCTTATGGTCAATGTTGGGTGTAATAAAGTAAATGTATATAGTGGTTTAGATGTTTATTTAGACCGTAATCATCTTTGCAGAACAACACCTATGTTGCCGGAAATCGAATTTAATAGATATCTTGATATGGAATCATTTGTTATCCAACTTCAGACATGCTTTGAAGAAACAGTTAATAAGAAAAATTTGCTTGAACTAGTGTCAAAAATCACAGATGAAGCAAAGGTTGAACTTGTAGACAACGGAATCACACAGGTGGTTACGCAGACAAGTGGAACTGCAATCAAATCAAACAAAACTCTTAGTGTTAACCCAATAGCCAAGCTTGTAGCGTATCGCACATTTAGAGAAGTAGAACAACCTGAAATCTTATATTTATTAAGGGTAAAAGATGGAGGAAAAATTGCATTGTTTGAAAATGATGGTCAAGCATGGAAGTTAGAAGCACAGCGAAACGCATCTGATTATCTGCGTGAAGCTCTAACTGAAGAAATCGCAGCTGGCACAGTGGTGGTTGTCGGATAATGTATTTCACCGTTTACGGCGAACCAGTAGCAAAAGGAAGACCTAAGTTCAGCAGACAGGGAAATTTTGTAAGATCATATACTCCGACCAAGACAACGAATTATGAGAATTTAGTGAAGCTCTCATATGCTGAAGCGTGCCGTGGATTGAATAATCCTTTAGAGGGGGAAGTGTCAATGAGAATTGATGCTTTCTTCTCTATCCCAAAATCAACAAGTAAAAAGAAAAGAGAGTTGATGAACACTGGATTGATAAATCACACAAAGCGCCCTGATGCAGATAATCTTGCTAAAGCCATATGTGATGCACTGAACAAGGTTGCCTATGCCGATGATAGCCAGATCGTGCATCTTGAAGTAAATAAGTATTATAGTGATGTCCCAAGGGTAGAAATCACGATTGAGGAGGTACTACATGAATGATGAAAGCAATGAAGTTATCACTTTACAAATTAATGACAAACTACGCATTTTGAATGGTGATAATGATAGCTTTATTTTGCAGGAAGCTTATGTATCAGAAAAAACGAACACTTTACAGTGGCGTAATAAGAGCTATTACAGCGACATTTTGACTTGCCTATACGCAATCCTCCGGAGAATGCCAATCGAGCAGGGAGATACCATTGCAACGTACACAGAGCGTTTTGAGAAGTTATATCAGTTTCTATACATTGATTTTCTTGGAAAAGTAAGTTTGAAAGCAAAAAAACATGGGGGTAAGGGGGCAGTGAAAGAAGGGGATGAAGAAAATGAAGCTGAGTGATTTGAAAACGGGTATGTGGGCTAAAACAAGGGATGGGTGTATGTATCTTGTTTTGAGAGATCACGTATCTATAGGAGATGGCATATTCATTGATAATTCTGGATTTTTAAAATTCAAAAATTATAACGATGAAATGATAGATGTTGATAGCACTGAATACGATATAATCGAAGTGTTTATACCATATTTGGATACGTATACATTAAATGGAGATGTTCTAACATCTATCTGGAAAAGAAAGCAAAAGCCAGAACTAACACCATTTGAAAAAGAATTTCTAAAAGCTTTAAAGCCTGAATACAGAAATGGTTGGATTGCTAGAGATAAAGGTGGAGACTTGTATGCATATGATAGAGAGCCAATAAAGAATGAACTAGGTTGGGTAAGTAGATACTGTTATAAAATTAGTGATTTTGCCAATTTCCCGCTCTTTTCCAGAGAATCCTTTACATGGTGTCAATGGGAAGACGAAGAACCGTGGTATATTCCGGATTTGCTAAAAGAGGTATAAAGTATGGCATCATATAAAAGGCATCTGAATAAAGACTATACTGTCATGCCTAACCATCATCTACGAAATAAGGATTTATCGTTAAAAGCAAAAGGTTTGCTTAGCATGATGTTAGGGTTACCTGATGATTGGGATTATTCAATCAACGGTCTGGTGGCAATATCCAGAGAAGGCAGAACAGCTGTTGAAAATGCTTTGAAAGAATTAAGAGAAGCAGGTTATGTTGTCATACGTAAGTTATATCCTAATCAAACAGATAGTGGAATCATTGAATATGAGTACAATATCTATGAATTTCCACAAGATGAAAAGGTAGCGTGTCAAGACATCGTATATCAAGAGGCACATAATCAAGGCACATGTTTTCAGACCATTGAAAACCACCAACAATTAAATACTTATAAATCAAATACTTATAATAAAAGAAATATAAAAGAAATTCAATTTGATTTGACAGGAAAAGAAGAAACGGACAAATGTCCGGACAAATCTACACCAGAGATAGAGTTAGAGATAGATATATATACATATAATGTGCAAATTCATGATGAATTTGAAGAATTATGGAAGCTTTATCCTAACAAAAAAGGTAAGACTAATGCATTTAAGTCTTATGAAAGAGAATGCAAGAAAAAGAAGAATCCTGCTAAGTTTGAGAAAGTGAAGAAAGGTCTTATTGCATATTGTGAATATATCAAAGCAACGAATACAGAAATGCGTTTCGTAAAGAATGGTTCTACCTGGTTTAATCAAAGATGCTGGGAGGATGATTATACTATCCAAAATGGAAAGAATAATCAGACAAATAAGAAGGCTCAACCGGAATATGAATTATTGTGATTCTGACAAAAGTTATCTCCTAGAACAACAGGTACTCTCTATTCTCATGGTAAATGATGAAATGCTGAAAGAGTCTGAACTAGATCCAGAGATATTCACGGATATTAGACATCGTAGAATTTACCAAAGTATGAAAGATATTTACAAAAGCAAAGGTATTGTCGATCTTATTGAAGTTGCAAAAAGAAATGAAGATATCTATAAGCTTCCAGATTATTTGTTTGCGCTTCAAGATCAATACTTTAGCTCAAAAAACTTTTATGCCTATGTCGATGGGTTGCAGGAAGTATACAAGAGGCGTAAAGCACATGAGATTTTGGCAAAGTGTGATAAAGAAGAAATTACATATGATGAAATGGTCAGTGAAATTTCAAAAGTTGGTGTTACCTTTGCACAGGAATCTAATGCAACTATGTTAAGCGCAGTGGATATGTATGAGTTAGTCACAACAGATAATGCAAAAATCAAGTTTGCGAGATTCGCAAGTCTACAAGAAAAAATTGGTTTCATCGAAAATACAATGAATATCATTGCTGCCAGAACATCCGTAGGTAAATCTGCTTTTGCATTGAATTTGATTGATGATCTATCCCGGAATTATAAGTGTTTATACATGAACATGGAAATGACAGAAAAGGAGTTGTATCAGAGATTAGTCAGTGTTAACAGTGGTGTACCTATCAATGAGCTAATAAAGGCAAGGCAGAACAAAACGCTGAGTAATAAAATCATTCAGGCTATAAACATTGTGCGTAGCAAAAAAATCAAGGTATACAATGGTTCTAAAAGTATTGATGGTATTAGAAAAATAATTTCAAGAGAATGTAAGGATGGACACTGCATTGTTTTTATAGATTATGTTGGTTACGTGTCAACGAGGAAACGACAAAATGATAGGGAGCGTGTAGGAGAAGTTACAAGAGAATTACAGATTATGACAAAGGATTTTAACTGCACGATATTTCTTCTCGCCCAGATTAACAGGGAAGGAACAGAGGCACCTACTTTAACAAATCTGAAAGATAGCGGTGAGCTAGAGCAGTCTGGACATGCAATACTCTTTCTTCATAATCCTTCAAACGATATCAACGATCAGACACCAGAGTATGATTTGATAGTTGCTAAAAACCGTAGTGGAAGGCTTGGAAAATTAAAAATCATGTTCTATAAAGCGATTCAGAGATTTGAGGTGATGTAGATGTGGAAAGTTTATGAAATGATGAAATCAGGGGATTTTGATATCGAACTAATAAAAAAGATTCCGCCACAAGAGATAAAAGAGGCGTTGATTGAATTTGCATTAAGCAAAGATAAGTGATTTGAACGTGTGGCGGTGTTATAGCGAGGTGAAAGGTGTTGCCCTCATTGGTACTCACCTTTGCCTGTTACACGCCAAGAAACAGTCATATGAGGCGCTGATAACGAATCAGAAGGGAGTGAGGGATATGCGGATAGCTAAAAGAGCAGAATTGCTAAGAAAATGGGAGCAAGAGCATAAATCGTTCCGAAGTGAATTGGCAGAACGGATAGGTATTACTCCGGTAAGCATCAATAATTATTTGAAAATATACACAGGGACGATCAAGCAGAAGGAGTTCTGGAAGGTTGCAGGTGAAATGATGGGGGTAGATTTTGAAGTTGAAACTGAAGAACCAAGAAAATATGAGAAGGTTGTATTACCACCTTATGTTGCAACAACATTGAAATCAAAAGGTAGGACTGTGATTGAACGCAAGTACATATCACGATATGGGAAAAAGAAAATTACGAACTATTTGGCTAAGCAAGGACTGAAGTGCAGATTTGTTTTAGCAGGGACTGAAAATGATCCAACTGATATTTTGGAGATTGCGGCAGATAACAAATGAGGAAGGAGAGATAACCACGAAAGTAAGACTACTGGCAGAAGATAGTAAAATACCGAATCTTGCTATCATGAAAATATCTTCCTATCACAAAGCACAAGGTGATGATGTGGCATGGTACGACCCAATGTTTGATATGTATGACACAGATATATTTTACGAGAGCAAAGTATTTACCTTTAGTCCTCAGTATCGTTATTATCCAGTCAATGCAAAGATTATACGTGGTGGTACAGGGATTGACGTAAAAGGCAAACTTCCTCCAGATATTGAATCAATTACAAAACCGGATTACAGCCTGTATCCAGATTGTGATTATTCCATACAGTTTATGAGCCGTGGATGTATCCGTAAGTGCCCCTTTTGTGTAGTGCCAGCGAAAGAAGGCGTAATACACCCGGTCGAGCCATTAGAGCTGAACCCTAAAGGTAAATGGATTATGCTACTTGATAACAATTTCTTCGCTTGCCCGCAATGGCGCACTAATATAGATATTTTAAAATCTTATAAGCAGCCTATCTCATTTACACAAGGGCTTGATTTAAGGATTATGACAGACGAAATGGCGCAGGCATTATCAACCGTAAAAATCAAACAGGTGTATGTGGCTTGGGACAACCATGAGGATAAAGATATTGTCCTGCATGGACTTGATATCCTGCTCAAATACATAAAGCCATACAAAATCACTTGCTACTGTCTAGTTGGATTTAAACAGCCTTACATCGTGCCGGAAGACCTGGAGAGGATATACACATTACGTGATTTAAAGGTCAATCCGTTTGCTATGGGATATATTGACTTTGACAATCCAGCATACAAAAAAACGCAAGAAATCAAAGATTTTTGTCGATGGGTAAATATGAAAGCAGCTTTTAAAAGTTGTACCTGGGAGGAATATAAAAAATGTATGTAGAGATAGCGAAGTTTTGATTAAAAAAATACAGGAGGTATGAATGAAAATTGAATTATATAACGACCATTTTGAAAATGCCAAACGATACCAGATTCCAAGAGCGCAGCTTATTATAGCCGATATCCCATATAACATTGGGACAAACGCATACGGATCGCGTTCAGACTGGTACATTGATGGAGATAACAAAAACGGCGAGAGCAGCAAGGCAGGAAAGACTTTCTTTGATACAGATGATGATTTCAAAATTTATAATTTCTTCCAGTTCTGTGTACGATTATTGAAAAAAGAGCCCAAAGAAACCGGGAAGGCTCCATGCATGATTATTTTCTGTTCTTGGCAGCAGCTTAATGAGATAAGGGAGTACGCGAAGGGATTTGGATTTAAACACGCACAACCGTTATTTTTCATAAAAAAAACATCATCTCAGGTGCTAAAGGCCAACATGCGTGTGTGCGGAGCGACAGAGACAGCGATTGTGCTCTACCGTGATAAGCTGCCAAAGTTTAACAACAATGGAAGGATGATACTGGATTGGTTTGAGTGGGATAGAGGAGGTAATTATCCTAAAATACATCCAACACAAAAACCTGTCACTTTATTAAAACAACTCATCCAGATTTACACTGATATCGGTGATGTGGTGATTGATCCGGTAGCAGGCAGCGGGTCAACGTTAAGAGCGTGCGCAGAATTAAACCGCAGTTGTTATGGGTTTGAGATAAAAAAAGAGTTTTACAATAAGTCAAAAAAGTTGATGCTCTCAGATGTTAATCTAGCGCTGGAGATTTAGCGATGAAACAGTCAGTAATAGCAGGTCACGCTATAGTAAAAATTGAGGATATACTCAAAAAGTGTGGTTTGGAAAATGTCCTTGTCACTGTTAATGATAAAGAGTATGTGGCATTGGATGAAGTAAAGAAAGCGATAAGAGTATTGCATGAGGAGGAGCAACATTATGCGCTATAAAGTAACATGGACAATGTATTTTACAGACAGCAATATACCGGACACAATAGCTGTTGCTATCGTTGAAGCTTCAACAGTGAGCAAGGCACGCTATGCAGCATATAAACAGATGATTCCGAATAGAGGATATCGGTTCGAGTGGTTTATCAACGAAACAGAAGTTGAAAAAATAGAAATGGAGAGTGAACACATGATACATAAATTGAAAATCTTACCTCAGTATTTTGAAGATAAGCTGCAAGGTATGAAAAAATGGGAAGTCCGCAAAAATGACCGTCCATTTAGAGACGGGGACACTCTACAATTAGAAGAATGGAGTGAAGAAACAGGCTATACTGGAAGGCTGCTGCAGGAATATATAAAGAAGATATATATGGAAGCACCAGGAATCAAAGAAGGATATATCATTATGAATACAGAATATATCTCAGCAAGCTATAGAGAAAAAGGAAAGTGAAGAAGAATGAACAGAGTGGTATTAGTCGGAAGGCTCACAAAAGACCCAGTGCTGCGTAAGACTGCAAACGGAGCCAGCGTTACAAGCTTTACATTGGCCTGCACCCGCCGTTTCAAGCAAGAGGGACAGCCGGATGCTGATTTCATCAACACTGTCGTCTGGAACAAGACTGCGGACAGCGTATCACAGTATACGCATAAAGGCTCACTGGTCGGTGTGGAAGGAAGAATCCAGACACGCAGCTATGACGATCAGAGTGGTAAACGCGTTTATGTAACAGAAGTTGTCGCAGACAGCGTGCAATTTCTGGAAAGTAAAAGCGCTGCCGCAAGCAATGCGAATGCCTATGTACCGGACCAGGGAAGCAATCATGGCTACCAGAGTGACAACGGCAGCTCCCAGTCCTACTCCAATGACTTTACAAGCAGCAGTACATTGGATATCGCCAGCGATGATCTCCCTTTTGATAAACCCATGTAGTGGTGGCGTGCTGCATGGGAGTATAAGCCAGCGAGGAGAAAGAAAATGAATAAATACCAAAAAGCTTTACTTGCTATAAAAAAAATCGTCATTGACGAAAGAGCTGATGGCTTTTATCATCCACGGACAGTTGCAGATTTTTACTGCGGTGAAGTCGATATTTTGCAAGAATTAATCGATAGAGAAAACAATAGCAAGACAGCAAGAGAGATGTTTAAAGAATTAGGGTATGAGTGTGATGATTCATACGATGATTGTATATATTTCACAAAATACTTCCAAGAAACAAAAGTGAATTTTCAAATTTGTTTTGATTTAAAAAACAAACAATGTGAATTGGATGCAGATTGTGATTGTAAAGGATTAATTCTTAGTTTTGATGAAAAAGAACATAAAGCGATTCATCAACAAATGAAAGAACTGGGGTGGCTAGAACAATGAATAAATATCAAGAAGCATTAAACAATCTTGTTAAAGTATCATGCCCTAAACAGACATTTTGTAAAAAGTGTGATTTTGAAAAGGTTTGTAATTGCGATGCTAAACAAGATATAAACACGTTGCAAGAATTAGTTGATAAAGCAACACCGAAGAAACCCTTAGTTAAGCATTACGAGGAAATTGGTGAAAAGCCATATATCAAAACTTGTTGCCCTAATGGGTGCAGAATACAATTGAGCAAAGCCACGGATAGGGATTATGCCCATGAACATCGTTTTTGCAATAAATGCGGTCAGGCAATAGATTGGAGTGATGAAGAGTGATTGATGAAAAAAAGTTAGTTGAAGAAATACAAGGAATGATTGCTATACAAACAAGCCCAGACGGAAGAAATCGTGAAGATGAATTGATAAATAGTTACAATGAAGCAATTTTTGATTTACTTAAAATTATTGAAGAACAACCAAAAGTAAACGAATGGATACCGGTCGAAGAAAGACTATGTAAAAGCTTGGATGCCATTACCGGAGGCATATGAGTCAAGAGAAGAAATGGGCAGTGGCCAACGATGCAGAGATTAACATGTCAGCTTGATGTTGTTAGCTATTCTGTTGAAGCTTGTGGTTCATGTCCTTATAATTACGCACACTGTAATGATAATGAGTGTCCAGCTATTGATGCTATCATTGATAAGCTAGGGCAATATGAATATGCGAATCAGCAAGATATGACAATCTGTGAAACGTTAGAAGCAATCAGTGAAATTACTCAGTCAGAGGAAGTGGATTCTATGCTAAATTATGTTGAAGAACGTGTGCTGGCAATGGAACGCCGATTAAATGAATATCGTAAGGCTATTGAGGGCTTAGGATTTAAAAGATTGGAGTGATAATTTGTCCGACGTTGCAATCGAAAAAGGAGCAGCCAGAGAATTAAATCTTAAAGTGCCGAAAAGTGCTGAGCCTTATATTTCAGCAGTTTATGGAATTGAAAAGAAACTGGATAATCTGCTATCATTTAAGGTTGGCACGGTCTGTAAAGATCAACTTATGGATTATGTGGAGCAGGCTATATATTACGCTCTTCTGGCAGGTATGCAGCAGCAGAAAGAAATAAATAATGCTGTTATGATGGATATGCAAAGGCAACTTGATACCTTAATTAAAAGGGATGGACAAGCTGCGAAAGAGAGGGAAAAGAAGGTAGGATGCTAATTAGAATAACGAAGGATTTAAATGATATACCGGAGAGCATGCGGCCAATTAAAGGAAGGGTGTATGAAGTTGTTGATACAATAACAGGAAAGTATAGGCCGAATGATAATTACCGGCATGTGATTGAGATAAAGAGGCAGCAAATATCTATTGCTCCGGATGAGTATAAGGTGGTGAGAGTGTGAGCATAAATACAATGTCACGCAAGGCAGTGATTCATAAATTGCTTGAGATAAAGCGAAGTTTTAGCCTTCCTCTGAGCAAACAAAAGGCGATTTATAAGGCGATAACTGATGTTAATTACAGGATTGCGGATGATTGTAAGGTTGAAGAAAAGCCAGTAAATATGTTTGTAAATTACGGCGATAAACCGCATGAATTTAAGACTATCATGCTTAAAATGTATGTGTGCCCAGCGTGTGGAACTGGAATTAGTGAAGTAAATTATCATGGAATGCTCAATAAACCATTTCCAAAATTCTGCTCTGAGTGCGGCAAGGCATTAAAAGCACCATCATAGGAGTAATAAAAAAGGACTGCCCCTCGCAAAAGCAGTCAAGAAACAATGTATAACCTATTGCTAATTATAGCATAGGAGGAAAACAAATGGTAGAGATAACAACAGAAGAAATTGGCTACATGAAAAAAATCTTAGAGTGCTATTACTTTGCACAGGATCAGCAACAGAAAGAATTACATAGTGCTCTTGAACTTCAAATGCTGCTTGAACAGGAATGCAAAGTGTCTGGTATGTCTTATGATAGCTATGGCAATGGATGTTCAGTGAGCTTCCCAGAAGGCTCATATTTGCAACAATTGAGTATCGAAGTCGCAACTCATGATGTTGAGGCTAAACGCTGGATGCAGAAGTTTAAAGGTCTGGACAAGACACACAAGATAAATTACCGTCTTAACCGGCTGCCCAAAGACCAGAAAGAAACCCTGCTGAACGTATACCGCCGTGGTATCAGCGTGTACAAGCTTGCAGAGAAGGCTGGAATAAGCACTCAGGCATATCATGATCGTATCAATACAGCAATCCGGCATATGCTGAATGTAGAATAGAAAACCATAATCTCAATAGAGAAAGTAGGCTAGGTGACTGGTCTGCTTTCTTGTACAAATTTTTCAGGAAATTTTCGCTGTTGCGTGGCAGGCCGGAACAGTTTTTACCTATTACACCCCCTTTTCCCTAGCGCATAGGGGGTACACACATATTTTACGAAAACCCTTTATTTAAGGCGTTTTTCGTCCTTCCAAAAATTCGAAATTCCGTGAAAAGTTGTTGACTGGATAGCATAATGTAGGTGCAAGGCAGGAGATACCAAATCAATGACCACGAATCATTAACCTGTCTTGCATCATCCAGAAGGTGGCAGGAAATCCTTAGTATAAAGCCGTTACAAAATCCCGGGACGTGCGGACATTATACAAGGAGGTGACGCCATGACACAGCTTATCAAAGAGCTGCGGCTGCTGATCAATGCTATAGCTAGATTGATCCAGACAATAAAAAAAGAAGGCTAACCCACGACAGCCGCCTTCTGGTTCTATTTTAAACCATATTGCCACTATTGGCAAGGAGGAAAGAAGAATGACAATTAAAGAATATGGTAAAACGATGAAATCGGTAAAATATCCATGTCGTAATTGCGTTTACTTTGGTGCCTGTGGAGAGAGCAGCAGAACACAGCCATGTGCTGGCAGAAAGACAAAACGAGAAGGAAAGACAGGAGGAAAATGAAAATGAAATTAAAAACTACTAAGAAAAATGTAAATAACAGCTTTAAATATGTTATTTGTGTAAGTTATTGCGAATTGCAAAATCTTTTAAATTATGAAAATCCCGTTGCATATACTGTACGCCGTGAAGGGTGGGCGGCTGATATTTATGACTTTGGTAATACCGCTATTGTAACAGGATATGCTCCATTTGGGAATATTCGGCCGGATTACGAAATCTGCAAAAAGTATGAAGAGAAAGCAAAAAAAATGAGCTATATTCACATTTTTGAGGAGAAGAAAAAAGAATTACAAAAACTCATAGTGGAATTTATTTGGGAGGTAACACCATGAAAACACTGTATCAACGACTTGTCGAGGTCATGAAACCAGAAGAAACCGACCATCACAGCAGTGACTTGTATGTAAAGATAACAAAGGAAAGCACACGAATCATTGACGAATACTATACAGAACATCCAGAGTTACATAAACATATGTTTGTAAGTATTTTTGAATCAAATATACCACCTCGTTGTTTGTGGTATGACATCGCATTTGCATATGACCCATTTTGGGAGGAGGTTAGTAAAAAATGAATAAATCTAATGTGGTAGCCGTTTGCGATGCATCAGCGCAAGAGATATCCATTGATTACAACGGATTTAATTATCTAATCGTATTTGGTGAGCATGTAAACGGCGGATATTTTGCGATTATAAATCATGGTGTTTGTGGGGATCTGGCAGGACTTAAGGATGTTGGCTACAACGCGGAGAGTATTGGCAATGCTGTTAAAAATTATGATACCGGAAAGGTTCTGGCGCTTGCTATTGCAGCGTTTGCGGAGGTGTAACATGCCTTTACAAAATATCATATTTATCTATGTGTTTTACAGAGTATGCCGCCTATTGTGGGAGGCAGGGACGGAGGAACAGAGGAAATGAAAGATAAAATGTTATTGGCTGCCGGAATCGTCGTTGTGGCGGTTCTCAGCTTTGCAGCTGGATTATATGTACAGCGTGAGCGCATTATTAACAACGCTATTGTGACCTACGAGGAGCGTAATAGTACTGCATGGGTTTATATGTCTATTGATGGCAATGTGCACGCATACGACCCTGTAACAGGGCATAGGGAGGAATGAGCGTGAAAAACAATATAGATTTCAAAAATGAAGGGGGCAATAAAGTGAAGTTAATTCTAAAGCTAATTGGATGGTGCATTCTGGCACCTGTGGCTATCGCTGTTGGTATGCTGCAATGGGTCTTAAAATCTTACAAATAGTCGGCTTGATCTGGTCGGCTTTTTTTGACTTTTCCACCAGATTTCACTGAGTTTTCCACTTGACCCATCAAGTTGACAAATCTTCAAAATTGTGTTATTCTTTGGCTAAGTTATAAAAGGCGGTGCTCTTGTGAGTACTGCTTTTTTTGTTACTCTCTGGTTGAACAGCTCTTAGATAGCTTTAAAACAGTGATGTATAGAGTATATAGCTACTACCTAGGCTAGTAGTTTTTTTAAAGATTTAAAAGCTTTAAAAGATCTTTAAAAGATTAAAAGATTTAAAAAAAGAAAATAACACAAAAGAAAAAAAAGTGAGGTGAGAACATGAAGCCACATTACAAAGGATTTTACCAGTATTGCAAAGGTCGGGCACTGAAGGACATTGCCAAAGACTTAAACACTACTGAGGGCACTGTAAAGAGCTGGATGACCAGATACCATTGGGTTGATAAACGTAACTCTTGCAGAACAGATGACGGATCGGTGGATCTGGAAAAAGCCAGAGGCTTCTTAAAGGGCAAAGGCAACGTGGAGCCAGTGCCAAGATGGGAAGCTGTAGAAGAAGACCAAGGCAAGAAGACTCTTAACGACATGTTAGCAGAATCACCGCACGATGATGACTTCAAGCTGTTTGTACAACAGACATTAACTAATTCAGTACGTAGTCTAGGAGTATCTAAAGCTACTACAGATTATGAATGTCAGTTGCGTATAGTAGAGTATTTTAAAACATGTATTCGTGATGGTTATATACCAACAATGGAAGGTTTATGGCTATGTTTAGGTATTGGTCAGACTTGTTTTTATGATTGGTGCAACGGAAAATCGGGAACAGTTCGTGCGGAGCTATTACAAAATGCAAAACTTTGTATTCACGAGTTCAACACACAGCTAGCAATTGCGGGGCGTATGGACAAGGTTTTATACATGTTCATATCCAAGAACCGGCAGGACATGAAAGACCAAGTGGACACCGTAGTAACTCACAACAACGTGCTTGGCAGCACAGCAGATAAAAACGAGATAGCAAGCCGTATAGCTGAGCAAGCTGACAATCTGCCGGAAGATGGCTGATAAATGGCTATAAAGAGCCAAATGTTAATACATCCTTAACACGAAACACGATAAATAAAGGATTTATAGCTGTTTTTGTTAGCTTATATGCCTTGGTTTGTTAGCTTATAAAGACTACGTGTTAACATGCTGCATCCGGTTCTGTGGTAGCTTGCTTCATGGTTCAATTCAGTTGATCCAATGGCATGACCCCACCCCCTCCCTATAGGGCAGAACGCATATACCCCCTTCTCAGTCCCACCACCAAATTTTTTGTAAAAAGGCGCATACTTTTCTCCCCATTTTACCCACTTAAAATCTCCCATTTGAGACCTACTTGGTGTATACTTAAAACAGCAGAAAAAAGGTGGTAAATTGCATACACGATTATGCATACTGATAGGAGAGGATTTCTATGATATTTGAACAAAATGAATTATGTGAAATATATGTAAACCTTTTTAATTGGCTTGCTGGTCATTCTTCAGGGAATAGTCACGCTTATAAAAGTTACCATAACAGTATGGATAAAAAAATATGGAAGCCATTATTCTCTAAAATTGAAGAAATCCAGATTAAAGAGACAAAAACAAAAGAAGAAATTGATTTTTTAGAAAAAGTGATATATAGAGGTGATATGCATAGGTTACAAATCGCAAAAAAAATGAAGAACGGATATATTGACCGTAGAAAAAATTATTTTTCATGGTCTAAAACAATTAATGGTGTTACAGCAAAACCACTTTCATACTATGGTAATTGTCTACATATATTAGCTAACACAAAAAATGAATATGCGTTTGATGTATTTGGATTTTTACATCATATTATTACTTATAGATATAAGTTTATGCCATCTCTAGATTACGATATAAGAATTTTATGCCGGTACGAGGAGGAAGAAGAAATTGTATTCCCTGTTGCAAAAAATACTATAATTTCTGTAAGTATTGAAAATGTTAAAGATCTAAGCAAATATCCTAATAATAATTTGATTAAGGAGAATGAATGGTTTAGAAAGTAATAAATACTATTCAATCACAATTTATGTAGAAATAAAGCGGGAACACTGGCTCTCCGGTGATGCGGTGGGTGACGAAGCGTTAAGTGTTGGTGTACAAGAGGCGGTAAGGTACACAGAAGACCTTTCAACTTGCGGGAACTGCATTAGTGCCAACATAGCGGCCGTAGCGCCGATGGTAGACTGAACGCCTATCAAGGAAGCGTACCACTCAGTCTTTTTTTATGGCTTATACTTGGTATCTGAAAATCTTTTGGAGGTCATGCTTTCGGCAACAATCTTCCATTGCGCCGGATAGTAACCAAGGCATGAGAGTAGCAGGAATGGAAGCTGCAAACTCTTTAATGGGGTATCGTTACGAATTTGGAATCGCATATATAACGATGCCTGCCTATCAGTGATGATGACTTGGCGGTTCAAGGAAATTAGCTTGATAGGATTATTTGTATCAGTGGCGGAATAGGTAGACGCATAGTATAACAACAGCTTGCGTGGTAAAGTACACGAAGAGTATGGCGAGATGCATTTCGACTGGTGCATTATGCAAGGTGCAAATCCCTGCCTGGTACAATTTATCTGATCCACGAACATGGAAACAGGATCGAGAACGCATTGCGTTGTCTGAACAGCGGTAAGGAATCTTACGGGACTTACTGCGGCCGTGGCGGCAGGCTGAAGACCGTTGCTCTGGAGTGTATGCTGAACGCTATCCCCTCTACGGCAGGAGGAAAAGCCAATTATAAAGCACATAGAAGCCGCCCGATATATGGGAACCGGTTGTACATGTGCTTTTCTATTTGCTCAATTTGATAGATTCCATAACCTCGGCATAAGGGGAATCGCTTACTGAAACCGGATGCCAAAGACGATAGCAGACAGTCACCGGCTTAAAATCTGCACATACACGGAAAAAGGGAGAGAACCTCCCTTTATATACCTATGGTGTAAAGGAAACATAACGGTCTCCAAAACCGTTGCTCTCAGTTCGATTCTGAGGAGGTATGCCAATATTTCCGATTAGCCAAATGGAAAGGCAATGGACTTTGAATCCATGAGTTCTGGTTCGACCCCAGAATCGGAAACCATTTAACACTTCTGAGCGGTTGTAGTTAAGATTAAAGTAGCCAAGCATCAGATAGGCTTGCTTAAATACGTAGAACGATACCACGCTCATTCGTATACACGGTTTCACTCAAATAATAGAGTGATGTGGCAGTACATGGTTTTTCTCCTCCAACTTGCGTAAATATACCTCCCTTTCTGTTTTTATCCTTTATGTTTATGTACTGCAAAATACAAAAAAGCTGCACAGTACCTATCGCCTTGTCGGTGTGGCAAATCATTAACTATTTTTTTATATCCCTTTTCATGCTATATTATTATAGAAAGGGTGGATGAAAATGATTAAAGAATTTCTAAATTGTTTAACGGCAAATCAACAGCCGAAGTATCACGTATCAGAAGAAAGGGATATTACATTAGATAGAAAAAAGATAATTTATTTAGTTAATCAAATTGAATATTTTACCAACTATAGAAAAGAACGTTTCTATATAGCGATTTTCCTTTTTGTTTTAGTAGCATTAGAAATTGCCATGGTTATTGTGAAATATGAGGTCATAATAAGGGTAATGGAAAGCATAATGGCTCCTCTGATAATATCAGGAATGATACTCTATATGGAAACTAAAGGTGATTCATACATTGCTCTAATGAATTATGAAAATGAATTATATGATATATGTGAATACATAAGGTTAAATGATAGCCTAAAAGAAAATGAATATTATATATTATTATATATCAATACGAATAAAGAGAAATATACAAGAAAAAATCCATTTGATGCAGATAAAGCGAGAGGTTTAAAATGAAAGTGAGATGATGGTGATGAAAGTCATGTATTATATGGAGGTTAAATGAAGACGATTGAATTAATTAACATCCTTCTTGAACAACGTGACTGCAAAAGATACCAAAATCTGGATGATTTATTTGAACTTCTACGAATATATGAGCCTGAAGACATGGTGCATGCACACCGGCTTAATAAGGTAGTTCGTGATGTGTCTGTAAAGCAATCAAAAAATGCATTTTTACCAATATCAGAGAGAGAACGTTTCATACAACTGTATAAGCGTGCTCTTTTATTTGATGCACCGATAGATTTTGATGCGTATTTACTTTATGTAGAATTTGATCGGGACCCAGATAAACGATTCTATTTGCCACGGCGAAAAATTCTAAAGGATAAGCTTATTCGGCACCTTCAGGACTTAGCCGATGATGTGATAGACATATTAACGATTTCAATGCCTCCAGGTACCGGTAAATCAACTGCCGGTATTTTCTTTTTATCATGGCTAATGGGAAGGAGTCCAGAAAAATGTAATCTTGCATCTGGTCATGCTGACGGATTAACCAGAGGTTTTTATGATGGTGTTATGTCTATAATCACTGACCCCGAGTATCTTTGGCACGATGTGTTTCCCGATGTTCAATTAGTCAATAAAAGTGCAAAGTATGAAACGCTTGATTTGGATAAGGTTAAGAGATTTCCTTCGTTAACTTGTAGAGCTATAGATGGATCCTTGACTGGAGCAACACGATGTGAAGGAATACTTTATGTCGATGACCTTGTATCCGGTATCGAGGAAGCTTTGTCTATTGATCGTATGGACAGGCTGTGGATGAAGTACTTTAATGATTTGAAGTCACGTAAGAAAATGAAGTGTAAAGAACTCCACATAGCAACACGATGGTCTGTACATGATCCTATTGGAAGACTTGAAAGGGATAACGAAGATAATCCTAGAGCAAGATTTATTTGCATTCCAGCTCTGGATGAAAATGGTGAATCCAACTTCAATTATGATTTTGGCGTAGGCTTTGATACTGAGTATTTCAAAAACATTGAAAAAGATATGGATGAAGTATCATTCTTGGCGCTTTATATGAATCAGCCTATTGAGCGTGAAGGACTACTGTTTCCGGAAAAAGAACTCCGGTATTTTAATGGGATACTTCCGCAGATTAAACCAGATTGTATATATTCTGCATCTGACGTTGCGTGGGGCGGTGGAGATAGCTATTCACAACCATTTGGTTATCAGTTTGGTGAAGATGTATACATCCCTGATTGGATATTCGATAAAGGTGATAAGACAGTGACAAGACCAAGAGTAATTGGCAAAATGTCGCTACATAAACCACATCTATCAAAATTTGAAGCAAACAATGGTGGCCATGAGTATTCAGATAAAGTGGATGAAGAATTGAGGAAGATTGGCGTTCATATGAATATCACATCCGAAGTGTCTCCGAGCAATAAGTCAAAGTTATCAAGGATAATCAGATGGGCACCGGATATAAAACGCTTCATCTTTGTGGATAAAGCCAATAGAAGTAAGGAATACGACAAGGCAATGAAAGAATTGACAACGTTTCTTCAGACAGGAAAATCACCACATGATGATTCTCCGGATAGCCTCGCTATGCTGGCAGAATTGATATATGAAGGTGGAACAAGTTATGAAATCGGGGATAGGCCGTTTTAGAAAGGAAAAGGGTATGGAAAAGAAAAGCAGAGAGATTAGAGCAGCGCCGCCTGCACCATGCAGTAAGAAAACAGAGTGCAAAGGTAGAGTATGCAGCAATCCGGCATGTGAAGACTGGCGCATCTATAGAAACAAGTATTTAATCAAAGGGTAAGCAGCACTATATGTGCTTTTTTATTACCAGAAGGGAGGTGGATAGATGATAGAAATAGAATTGTTTGGCAGACAGGAAATATTCATACCACGGCAAGAAATAACGGAAGAAACACTTCCTAAAATATTGGCAAGGGCAATGGCTATCCATTCTACCAATGCAGCGCAGATACATTATCTTTGGAATTACTATAAGGGAAAGCAACCTATTCTTGAAAGAGTAAAGAGAGTACGACCCGAAATATGCAATAAGCTAGTAATCAATCATGCGTATGAAATCATGAATTTCTACATGGGATATGTTTTTGGTGATCCTATCCAGTATGTGCAGCGAGGAATACACGGCGCAAAAGAAGGATACTCCGATGTAAACAATGTATCTATGCTTAATGAGCTTATGGCTGATGATGATAAAGCTTCAAAAGACCGGGAGTTAGGTGAATGGATGCTTGCCTGCGGTGTCGGATACCGGATGACAATGCCGGCAGTTGATGACGATGCAGTATTTGAAACTGAGATATTAGACCCTAGAGTTACATTCGTTGTGAAGGATACTGGCTTTGGTAAGAAGCCTTGGCTTTGTGTGACATTTAATAAAAAGATGAACAAGGGATTTGAGTATTATGAAATGTTCGGATATACCAAGGATGTGTTCTTCGCCTGTGAGGAATTCAATTCCACGTTTCGGAAGTATCGAATTGTAAATCATGTCTTAAACCGTTTACCTATTGCTGAATATCCATTAGGTACTGTCAGGCTTGGCGCTTTTGAACCGGTGCACTCTATTATGAATGCTATTAACAATATGGAATCAAATAGAAGTGATGGTGTTGAACAAAAAATTCAAAGTTTCTTAAAATTTTTAAATTGTGATATCGTCCCAGAAAAATTCGATGAATTCAGGGAAAAAGGCATGATAAAGATTAAGGTTCCGCAAGGCAGTAGAGGCGATGTTGAATATGTAGAGGTTGATTTAAACCAAACGGATTCACAAATATATGTAGATTCCTTATACCAAAAAATGCTGCAAATCGCAGGCGTGCCAGATAGAAATGCTTCCGCCGGTGGAAATACCGGACAAGCACTTATTATCGGTCAGGGATGGTCTAACGCCGAAGCTAGAGCGAAATCCATAGAACTTTCATTCAAGCGTAGTGAAAAATTGTTTTTGAAGATGGTACTGAGAATTATTCAGGATACGTTGAATGTAGAGCCACAATTAAGGCAGCTGAAACTTTGGGATATTGATATCAAGTTCACACGAAATAAAACGGACAGCATACTAGTTAAGGCACAAGCGTTACTTAATCTGTTGGAAGCAGGAGTGCATCCACGTATTGCATTTACTATTTGTGGACTGTTTAACGACCCAGAGCAGGCGTATGTTGATTCACAGCCATACTTAAATGCCAAGTGGCTAAGAGATTTGAAGACGAATGTACAAGAAGGCAATATCAAAAATGAAAATGATGTATTGCCTAAACTTCCGGTAACCGGATAATGACCTGAATAAGTCATTACGAAAATAAACTGTTCATTTTTTATTGCCTGATCCACAGGCATATGTGGATGAATCCTACAGCGTAGCAACGCTATATAAATGCTAAGGAGAATGATATTTATGGAATGGATTAAAAAGATTATCGAAAAGCACACAGGAGAAGACGGCAAACTGAATCTCGCTGAAGCAATCAAGGAAATCAATAAAGAGGCACCTAAAAATGTAGTGCCAAAAGATGTATACAATACCGTTGCAGCGGAGAAAAAGACTGCTGAAGCTAAGGTGAAAGAATACGAAGGAACACAATTATCTGAGGCTGAAAAACAGCAGCAGGCCATTGACGAAGCTAATGCTGAAAAAGAAAAATATCAGAAGATGGCAAATAAACTGGAAGTTGAAAAAGTCCTGATCACTGCCGGCATGCAGGAAGATGATTATAAGGATTTTATCGACGGTATTGTTACAAGTGATAAAGATGCATCTGTATCTGTAGCAACAGCTATGGCAACGACCTTTAAAACAAAAATGGCGGCCGCTGAAGCGCAGGTAAAGAACGATCAGCTGAAAAATACACCACGTCCAGGTGGTGGAGATGGTAGCAGCGGAGAAACGAAACCAAAAGATGTTCAGTTGGCAGAACAACTGGCTGAAACTGCTAATACGCAGGGTGGATTCACAGCATATTTGAAAGGAGAATGAAATAATGAAGGTGACTTATAGAGAGTTTGGTAGTGGAATCAACGTAGTAAGTAATGAGCATTTTGTTGCTATTCCATATCATGTTGATTTTAGCAAAGTAACAGAAATAGCGTATGGTGAAGTAAAAGTAGTTAAGGCAGGAACACCAATGGCAAAGAATGGTATCAAGGCCACGGTAACTGAAGGAAAATCAAACGCTATCGGTATACTGATGCATGATGTGTATGATGATAACCCAAATACTTCATTGATAGTTCATGGTTTTGTCGATAAAACAAAAGCAGAGAAAAATACTGGTGAGACTTACGATGAAGCTACACTGGCGGCATTGCCGATGATTCAACTTTTATAGGAAAGGAGATTGAAAAAAATGAGATTGATTGATGTATATAGCGCCAAAGCGTTAGCAGCTTATTTTACGCATGCGCATAGTAATGACAGACCATATCTTGGACTGACATTATTTCCGAGAAAGAAAAAGATGGGATTGGATTTAAAATGGATCAAGGGATATAAGGGGTTGCCTGTACCACTGAACCCAAGCGCATTTGATACGAAATCAAAAGGCAGAGGGAAATTGAAAATGCAGGATGTTAGCACACAGATGCCTTATTTTAAGGAGCATGTAATGGTTGATGAAGAAGATGAACAGGAAATCTTACGTGTTACTGAGGCTGGCGATCCGTATGCTCAGCAGGTACTTGACCACATCTATACTAAAGCAGATGATTTAATTATTAGCGCAGATGTCGTAGCTGAACGTATGATTTGGATGCTTCTGGCAGCAGAAAATGGTAAACCTGGTATTGATATCACAGCTGATGGTGCGAGCTATCAGTATGATTATGATGAATCTGGAGAGTACAAGGCAGAGCACTTTGTGGAATTGACAGGCACAGATATGTGGAGTGACCATGAAAATTGTGATCCTATTGCAGATGCTCAGATGGTAATTGATAAAGCATTGGCAAAAGGTGTTATTCTTAAGGCAATGGTCATTAGTCCTAAGACGATGAGTAATCTTGTTAAAAGTAAGAAAATTGCTTCATATATCCTTGCTCAGAACTCAACAGCAAACATTTATATGAACAAAGCCAGAGTCAAAGAAGTCTTTAAAAACGAACTCAATATTGAAATTATTGTTTATGAAAAGCTCTTTAAAGACTATGATGGCAAAGACAAGGCATATTACCCTGATACGATGGCCACATTCTTACCAGAAGGCGCATTAGGTAATCTGTGGTATGGAACATCCCCGATTGAGCGAAAGGCGTTGGGATCAAAAGATGCTAATGTATCTCAGGTTAATACTGGAGTAAACATTATGGTAACTCAGGAACATGATCCTGAAAATACAAAGACAGTGGTAGATGAAATCGTATTGCCGTCATTTGAATGTATGGATTCAGTATATTTGCTGAAGCATAGTGCGTAGGAGGTAAATGAATATGGGAAGACCAACTAATGCTGAAATCGCTGCAAAGAAAGCCGCAGAAGAAGAAAAACGTAAAGCTGATGCGTTAGCTCAGCAAATTACTGGCGCTGAAGAAAGCGAGAGTGATTCTGCTAACAATGCAAATCCTGATGTCGCTCAGGATGACGGGACTGACCTACCAGAAGATAAACCGGAACAGGTTATCGCAGAACATGTAGAAGATATGCCAGAATCAACTATCACAGCGCCTACTTCTAAAGCAGATTATGTAACATACGATCACACGGTCAAAGTAAACGGAAAATTCTACGCAACTGGTGAAAGAGTACCAGTAGACTAGGATGATTCATGATGACCTATGATGAGCGAAAGCAATTACTCTTCCGCCGGATAAAAGATGGTCTTCCTGCTGAGCTACTTGTGAATCAAGGAGATGTCATGCCATTGAGCATCGACACTCCTTTTGTTCCTTTTAACGCTGAATTGAGTCAGTATCTTGATGATTTAATGCTCATGGCTAGAGAAATCATCTTTGAAAACCAGTATCCATTTGACGATCAAGAGAGACCGGCTGATGTCATGCCAAGATATCACATGCTGCAAATACGTATCGCTATAGAAATCTTTGTTAAAGAAGGGGCGGAGGGAGAAATCGTTCATTCTGAAAGTGGTGTATCCAGAACTTACACAAGCTCAGATATTTCACCGGCATTGTTGAATCAGATAACTCCGATGTGCAGCGTATGAGGATGTTGAGCAGAAACAAGCAGCGGTTATATATTGCATCACAAATTATGGATGATGAGCTTGTAGATTCACATGGAAATCGACCATTTGATAAACCGTTTTTATTTTGTGAAAATCTGGCCAGTGTAGATGGGAAATCTGAAAAAGAAGAATATGGTGATCGTGTGAGAAATATGTATAAATCGGTTGTCATGCGTAAGAAGTGGGCTGGCAGCATCAAAGAAAACGATGTAGCATATCTTGATGGCATTACACCGGATGGAGAGAAGCAGAATGGATCCAATGCTAACTATCGTGTAGAATCTGCCAGAAATACATCATTGAATATGATGACTGTATATTTTGAGAAGTTACCGTAAAGAGAGGGGTGATTTATATATGGTGTTTTTGAGAAATATGAAAAATGAAGGTGTAGTAATCTGTGTTAATGATGAAATTGCAGCTGACTATCTTGGCACGAAAGAGTGGAAGACTTCAACAGCTGATGAATATGAAGCTACTTTCAAAAGAAAGCCACATTTGCGTAATGGAAAGCAGGATAAAGAAGTGAAACCGCATGCCGATATATAGGCGAAGGGAGAAGTTCACTATACAAGGTATTCAGAATATCATTGATATGAATAATGAAATTATGGCTGCTATTCCTGCGTTGAGAAATGATTTTATTAAGCGTTCATTAGACTATTTAGATGAACGTGCAAGATATCATTTGGCAGCAAGTATCGGTAATGGAAGCTATGTACCAACTGGGGAGCTAATGTCACATTTTAGGAAAGAGTACGAATTAGGAAAATTCTTGAATGATTGCTATTATGCTGCTTTGGTTGAATATGGTACAGGAATTGTCGGTTCTGGAACACATCCTAATTCAAAGGGATATCAATATGATGTCAATAACCACGGAAACGATGGATGGTATTACATGGACGATAATGGGAATTTTCACTGTACTAAAGGTATGGAGGCTCACCGTTACATGTTTAATACACTAAATGACTTTTTGAATGGTGGAGCAAAAAAGATTTTCTCTGAATCATTCAAAGCCATAATGGGAGGGATCATAAAGAAATGAATATAGAAATGTATGACGGTCTTTATAATTCTCTCAATGAGTATATCAAGGCAAATAGCAAAATACGAACGACAGTCTTAAGAAAGCCTAATTCTAATATCTTCCCGAAAATCGTCATAGAAGAAATAGCTAATGCTGCCAGAGGGTTCAATGGTTCGTATATGGAATCATATTCTGATATCACATATGAAATAAATATCTATACAAAGACACAAGAAATTGACGGTAGTATAGAAGATTCTATGGATATCGCACGATATCTACAATCATTGATTTCTGATTTTATGGAATATCATTTTAGGGCAAAAAGGGTTTTCTGTAGTCCTACACCTAATATTGACGATACTGTATACCGCATAACAATGCGATATGTAACACAAGCAAGTGATTATAGAGGTCACTTTTTTTGATTTTATTGAAAGGAGAATTAAATAAATGTTATTTGAAAAATTTGATGAGAAAAAGGCACAATCCGGCATTGGATCAATGCTGTTGATTAAAAATGCAAGCGGCAAATTTTCTATTTTGTGTCCTGCTTCTAAGATTCCCAGCGTGAAGGGAGACAAGGAGTCGATTGAGATCGATGTTACAACGTCTGATACTAAGAATCAGATTGAAGGAAAAACGACACTGGAAAAGGTAGAACTGGAAGTATACAACCACAGAGATAACAAGCGTAGATTTGAGAAGATTGAAGGGAAGCCACAGGAATTCATTGCCTGTGATGGAGATTTGGCAGGAGAACGTTTCACTGGTACTGTGACATACAAAGTCGGGGAACGTACAGCAGGAGAAGCAACTAAGGCTACAGTAACGATCACACCTAGTGCTTTCTTGGGCAATGTTGATAACGTTAAACCGTTGCTACAGAAAACAGCTCTGTTTGATACACCGGTTCCATCGGTTATCACGTTGGATGCATCCGCAAAAACATATGAACTCGATATCGCAATGGATCCGGTTGATGCTACATATACGGCAACCAGTGAAGCACCGTCTATTGTGACCGCTGCACAAACATCAGGTAAGTTGACTATTACCGCTGTTGCAAAAGGGTCTACCGTTGTTGTTTTAAAATCGGATAAAGCGGAATGCGCTTCTTGGGAGACCACTATTTTAGTTATTGTTGATGAAGTAGCATCTTCTGGTGATGCATAGCATAATACGAAAAAGCGCTCTTTAAAGGGCGCTTATAAAATTTTAAAAGGAGGATTATGAAAATGAAATTATATACACATAAGTACAACGGAACGGATTTTGATTTTACGATTACACGTTCTGCAAGAAGTAAAATCAGCGATATGCAGTTTGATATCTTTGAAGAATTACAGAATCCAGAAATTTTTGAAGTGATGGACAAAGTATCTGATTTAGAGAAACAGCTGAAAGACGCAAAGGAAAAAGATGAGACAGATAAAGCAGAAGAGATTGCTTATGAGATTAATAAATTATCAATAGAAATGATTCCAAAAATGAAGAGTTTCCTTAAACTGCAACAAAATTCAATTAATGCTGATAAGATTGCCATTATTCTTTTAAAAGAAAACAAAAAGTATAAGGATACGATGACCGATGAGCTGGCTGAAAACATTCTGGATGATATGGTTGAAACGCTAGGAATGGATAAATATGATGAAATAATGGTAGGTATTGTAGATAAGGTTTTTACACTGATCCAGTCACTTCAGGACAATCTGGACGAAGTGGCGAAAAAGACGAATCAGGAGAAGCCGGACATCCTTCCGATGTCTTAGGATATACAAGATACGAAGAATACTGCCAGAAAGAATTAGTGCCTATTGCGATCGAATGCAGTATGCCACTTGATGATTTCTGGCACGACGATGAAGATTTATTTGAATCTTATTTGAAAGCATATAATTCTAAACTAAGCAGAGAAGCTTGGATACACGGTATATATACACTGCGTGCGGTAGAATCGGCTATCAACAATATAATGCCGGTTGCAATCGGATATGCGTTAGGCAATAAAAAAATCAAATTTGCGCCTTTAGACTTTTATAATGAGCCTATTGATTTAAATGGAGAGAAAGCTAAGCAGAAGCATAGAGATATAAAACAGGTGATTGATCCTGATAAATTATTCCAACTTCAACTCAAATCATTTAATTTATGAATACCAGAAGGAAGGTGCCTGAATGAATACATTCGCAAGTAAAGTGAAAAAAATATCTAAGGTAGTAGTTGATGCCACATTAGATATTTTTAATTCTAAAAGTGATAAATCAGACGATATACCAGATTCAATTGGCAAAGCAGTTCTGATAGCTGTACATGAAAGTATTGGAAAGACATGAATTTGATATTAAAAAATGGCGGTGATGGTATGAAGAAATTTAAAACACTTATTAAATTGGCAGCTCCAATCCTCAAATGGAATGTTTATTCGGATAACGGTAAAGACTATATAATGCTGTATCGCACAGGCTTGAGAAACATGCGCTGGTGCATTTGTGTTGAGGTAGCCGGATATAAGATTACTACTAATCGTAAAGTGCTGAAACGAGATAAAGAAAAGGAAGAAGCTCTTAGAACTTCATCCAATAAGTGTGACCGCATTTAGAACACGAAGGTAACTTTGTGCCGTCTTTTGTTACAATCTTGATTTTATCAGAACACTGGGTGCATACGTATTGACCTACTGGCACTTTTGTTCCTGTTTCAATCATGGATGTATTATTTGGATTAAATACTTTCTCACTCATTTCCATCACCCCCCTCCCATGTATAAACATATTTTATCCCTATTGATATCGTAAAACAAGAAATTGTACATTTTTACCAGCTCTTGTGCTATGATATTGGTATCTAGGGAGGGAATGGAAATGAAAAAGATATTCACGATACTCTTAATGACATTATTGTCGTTTAATCTATTCGCATGTGGTGGTGGCAAACCTAAGGATATGTCTGATGAAAATTATGAAGCTGCTAAAGGCGCATTAGAAACGATTGATAGCTATATTGCTGGAAACCTTAGTGATGAAGAAACGGATAGCCGTCTTAATGATTATTATGAAATACTCGTAGATGGTGACGATTTAATTACACAAGGGATAATAACTGATGTTTTAGGAGTACAAATAGAATTAAGCGGTGATAAAAACATAGCAGAAATCAAAAAACATCGTGAAGAAATTGCTGATAGTATCGGAGAATAATAAAAGACCTCATTCGTTGGGGTCTTTATTATATTTATGCAAAAAATAATCAATGTAATCATTAAGTTGAGATTGTAATTCTTCTAATTTCCCTGGGGGAAGATAATATTCCTTATCATTATCTTTTAATTTTGAATATACATGTATTGTATCTGGAGTCGGGCAATAGGGAAAACTAAATACCTCATATCCTAGAGAGTTTAAGTAAACATAAAGCGTCCATAAGGGCGCTTTTCTATTAAGGGAGGTGGTCGCTATGGTGTGACCAGTCGCAGCTATGATGGCTGCTTTTTATTTTATTTAAGTGTAAGAAAGGTAGGTGATATATATGGCAGATTATGAAAACTCGGTAGACATCGTACTAGAAATGCAAGCTAAAGCTGTTATAGGCGCACTTAGTGCAATGAACAAAGGTTTGAAAACTATACAGGATACTAGCACTGCAACAATCAATAAACTTACGGCCTATGCAAAGCCAATTAGAGATTTATCATTAGCGGCTCAACGTCTTGATAATATCAAAGCAGATAGAGCAAAGAAAACCTTAACTGATATAACAATCGGAATTGCACAATTAGGTTCTCGAATGAACAATCTCGGTTTCCAGCAATTTCAAAGAAATGTAAATTCAGTATCGGATACGTTGAGTAGGCTTAATAATTCTTTCAAAGCAATTAGCAAGTTACCTACAGTGTTTGATGTTTTAAAAAATGCTGACTTTACTTCTCTTGATAAAATAGATGTTGCACCAGTACAAAGGCTTGTCACTGAATTAGGACATCTTGATGCAACAAATCTTAAAGGCGTTGGAAACGCTATAAATAACATTGCAAGAGCAATGAATGCTATGCAGAATTTGAATATGGATATATCATTGCCTAAAAACGTTCAGAGCCAGATGAACACGGCGGCAGATACCTTAAAGGGTTTCATAGAAAAAATAGCAGCGTTCAACCTGAATGGTTTAAAAGGATTTGCTCGTGATATTAAAGCGATTCCTACTGCAATGTCGAAAATGGAGAAGCTAGATGTGTCTAAAATAGGTCAGGTATTCAGTACACTAACCACTCAGATTCAGCCATTTTTAGCGCATTTAAAAGAAGCATCAGTAGAGATACAGGGGTTATCTAAAATAACAGCAAGCATTGATCGTTTTAATAGAGGGATGAGAAGTGCCAGAACAGCTACAAAAGAATTGGGAAACGAAGCTACGGTTACACACAAACGATTAAATAACATGCTTTCGTTTGGAAAGATTTATGCTTTGTATAATCAACTGCGGCACTTCGGCTCTGGTTTCGCTAACATGCTGAATAAAGCTATAGATTTCACCGAGATTGAGAACTACTTCAGCCGTGCAATGGGAAATATGCGTAGTGAGGCTATGAAGTTCCAGAATCAGCTATCTGACATGTACGGACTAGCAATGCCATCTATGATGCAGGCTCAGGCTACTTTTAAAAATCAGCTTGGGGCGCTTGGTGATTTGTCTGAAGATATGTCATATATGCTGTCTGAGCGATTAATAAAAATGTCTCTTGACTATGCATCGTTGTATAATGTTTCTGTTGACTCTGCTGTTACAAAGTTTCAGGCTGCGTTAAGTAAACAGGTAAAATTTTGCCCACTATATATGGGAGTATATAGTGAATTTCTTTTAATTGCTGGAAACCTAAGTCTTTATGGATATGGCAATCAGCAGGTAAGCATTGATATAAATAAGCGAGAATGGAGGTTATATGATACCAGAAGAATGGAGATCAGTTAAAGGTTATGAAGGGTTATATGAAATAAGTAATTATGGCAGGTGCAGAAGGATATCTTATCCAAATGATACAGAAGCCAAGATTGCACAATATGGTTTGCCACATTATTTGAAACCTAATCCAGGAGAATGGGGACATGTTAGATATGCATTATGTGTAGATGGAAAAACTAAACTTAAATTAGCACACAGAATGATATTGGAAGCATTTGAAGTCCCTAATCCTGAAAATAGACCGCATGTCAATCATATTGATAATAACCCTAGCAATAATTTTATTAGTAATTTGGAATGGTGTACACATACAGAAAATATGCAGCACATGATAAAATATGGATGTAAAGTGACATATCGTGGTAAACAGCATGTGGAAAGTAAGGAAGTGCACCAGTTCGATAAAAGTGGAAATCTACTGCATATTTATGAATCTAGTGGCGAAGCCAGTCGAAAGACTGGCTTTTTAAGTGGACACATAAGAGAAGCATGCAGAGGAACGCTAAAAACTTAAAAGGGATTTATTTGGAAATACGCTTAAATATCAATGAAACTTCAACGACTATCCCGTGGGCGGTGAAATTCCGCAATAGGAGTACGGCTCAAGTGAGTGGGTGAAAATCCCTTAAATGGAAATGGAGAACACGAAGACCTCGTGAAGATATAGTCTGGACTTATTGAAAACAATAAGAAGTTCATAAGAGAACTGCGTAGGAGTAACGAACCTACGTGAACTATCGGAGACCTATACGTAGTCAATCTGGCTATGATATAACACAAAGTGTACTAGGAGGAACGCTCGAAAGCATAGGAATCTATGACAGGCAGATACGTGATTTGAGTGAAGTAGAAAAACGTTTAATTATCATCCTTACGTTACAGCAGCAAATGGCTCGATCAGCAGCAATGGGGGATTTTGCCAGAACCATTAAAGTTTAGTGGCTTTGCACCGTGAGGTGCATCGAACAACCTCGTGAACGCAAGCTAAAGCGGTGTGGTAGCGAAAGCTACTGCTAACAGGGGAAATCTTGATTTAAAGACAATCCTGTGCCAAGCCTTATGTAAATAGGGAAGGTGCAACGACTATCCCAGAAGGGAGTACAACGGAGATTAGCACCGTTGGAAGTGCGAGGGGCGTACCTAATGGTACGCTGTGATATAGTCTGATCTCTATGGTGACATAGAGTTAACACAAATGTGAACAACCGGCAAACCAACTTAAAATATTACAGCAGCAGATCGCCGAAGTAGGCCGTTGGATATCTGCTGTTTTTTATGGCGTGATTGGAAAGGTTTTACCGTATATTAACGGTTTTGTAATGGCAATCAAATCTCTAATTCAAATGTTTGCTTCATTCCTTGGTTATGAACTGCCTGATTCATCCGGATCCACAGGAAGTATTTTGGACAGCATGGATGATTCGCTCGGTGGCGTATCTGATGGTATGGATGATGTAAATGCAGGTATTGACGATGCCAATAAAGGATTAGATAGCGCAAAGAAAAAGACTAAGGAATGGAAGAATTTTCTTGCAGGCTTTGATGTTGCGAATGTAATCCCCGACCAAAGTGCCGATGATTCTTCTTCCGGCTCCGGTGGTGGAGATTCTTCCAGTGCTGGCGGTATGTCTATTGACCCACGATTACTGAAAGCATTGCAGGATATGGATTATATATTTGACAATATCCGTATGAAAGCAATGGATATTCGAGATCGGCTGCTTGAATGGGCGAGTATCCTTGGCAGAGTAGTGGATGACAATATCTTTGAACCTATCCGTAATAGCTGGAATAAATATGGCGCTGGAATATTGCAGAACATTAAAGAAACCAGAGATAACATTGTGCATATTTTAGGCGGGGTTTTTGATGTTGTAGCAAAGAAATGGAAACCATTTTTTCAAGCTGCATCTGATTTGTTCTTTAGCCTACTAGATACAGCTTCACTTGTTACAGATACGATATCGACATTCTTCCGTCATGTATGGGATTCCGGCGGTAAGTATTTATTTGAATCATTGTGGGATTTAGCTACAGCATTCTTGAAGTTAGCAACAACTATAAACGACATATTTGTAAAACCGTTGATTAAATGGTTTAAAGACAATATTGCTCCTGCTATTGGAGATGCTGTTGGATTCATATTATCTAAATTAGCTGACTTAATAAAGGTTGTAGCAAACATTATGAATTATCTATCAACACATGAAAGGGCATTGAAGAACTTTATTACGATTATTGGTACGATGGTTCTATCGTGGAAAACTGCACAAATGCTAGCATGGATAAAAGCAGGCGGAGGTGTTGTTTCGATATTAGATAAAATGTCAACCAGATTAGGCTATGCTATTGGCAAACATATGAAGTTTATTCCTACAATTAAAGAAACTGTAAAGGCTGCAAATGAGCAGATAAAGGCATTGAAAACTGAAATACCATTATTAGCTAAATCTGTGAAAGAATGGGTTAGTAATACAGCAGCTATGGGTAAAAATAAAGCACTCAAAATGTGGGATTCTATAAAGAGTTTAGGTTCTTCCTTCATATCGCTTACAAAGAACATAGCAAATTCTACTAAAGCATGGTTAGCAGATACGATAGCTAGAAAAGATAATGCCAAGATTGATGTAGTGCAAACCTTTAGAAATCTAGGTGGAGCGATAGGCAATTCTGTTTCTAAACTTAAAGATTGGGTTGTCAACTTAATACAAAGTAAAACAGCAGCTAATACAGTTAAAGTCGTTACCGACGGAATGTCTGCTTCGTCTACTGCTGCTGCAAGCTCTACAGGGATTCTCAGTAAAGCATTATCATTTCTTTCAGCCAATCCAATGGTTGCAGTGGTAACCGGTATAGGATTAGTAGTAGGCGCATTGGCGACTTGGTCGATTGCAAATTCAAAGAAAGATGCTGAGTTAAAAAAACAGGCTGAAATTACTAATAAATTATCAGAAGAAATCAAAGAGCAGGCAAGAGAAATTGATGATTTAAATAAACGCACTTATGATAGTGCTAAATCTGCATCTTCCGAGTACGTTGCACAGTCAAAATATATTGATAGATTAAATGAATTAACAGGTGGTAAGAACGGTTATGTAAAAAATATCGGAGAAGCTAAAGTTCTGGTAGAAAAAATCAATGATATTTTGCCTGATAGTGTAACCATAACAGAAAATGGTTATGTCGCTTATAAAAAACAAACTGATGAAATAAAGAATCAGTTAATTCAACTAAAGAAGAAAGCAGAACTTGAAGCCTACGAAGATAATTATAAAGAAGCATTAAAGCAAAGATCAGCCTTGCTTTCTGAAGTTACAAAAAACCAGCAAAATGTAAACAATAAACAAACGATGTACAATGCCGCTGTTAAAGAACTCATGAAGAATAATCCTATCTTAACCGAACAGCAAGCTAAACTTATGGTAAATAGCCAACAAGAAGGTATAAATTTAAAAAAAGCAAATAAGGAGTTGTCTAATTCAAAAAAGAATTTAGATGATAATACTGCTTCTTTGAAAATGCTTGATTTTGCTGTACAAGCATCAGCTGAAACGGCTAAACGTGGAACTTCTGCATGGAATGAACAGGTTAAGGCTATAGCAATGCTTAAAACATCAGGAAAAGGTGTAAAGGCTTCATATACAGAGATGGCAACAGCAATAACGGATATCACCGATTTAATTAACACTTCATCCGGAATTGAGAAACAACAAGCCATCGATACTAAAAAAGTTATTCTCGATATGTGTGTTGAAAAAACAAACGGATCAAAGTCGGAATACGATAAGATGGTTAAGAACTTAAAAAATGCAGGAGTGGAATTATCAAAGGAAGATGAAAAATATCTTAAAGAATCACTTAACGCATATCAAGAGAATGCCAAAGCAAAAAAAGATGTGAAGAAAGATGAAGTTGATTCTATCCTGTCTGTTATTAAAAAAGGTGGTAAAAAGTTAAGTGATGAAGAAAAGAAACAGGTAAAATCATTTGTTAAGAATTATAAGGATGATAAGAAAAATGCCGAGAATATTGCAAAAGGGAAAAATGAGTCATTGTATAAACTATTTAAGGAATATGGAATTGACCTTAGCAAAGAGCAAAAGAAACAGTTAGATGATTACCTTAAGAAAGAGCAGAAATCAAAAAATGATGCTGTTAAAATCAAAAAGCAGCAGAACGCAGAGCTGTTATCGCTGTTAGACAAACTTGGCATTGACAAGGATTCTAAGCTTGGTAAACAGTATCAGGATGAACTGAAAAAGGCGCAGGAAAATGGTACGAAATCCGGTGAGGACTATATCAATAATATCAAAAAGGGAATCAGTAATGGTGATATATCACCAGATGCTCAAGCACAATGGAATAAAGGTCAGAAGATTTTCGATAATCCATTGACTGTTCTTGCTAAAGTTATGGGTGCTGATTCTGCGGGTAATAATGCATGGCAAACAATGAACAGGATACTGTCAAAAACAATATGGGGTAAAGCTGAGATTGGTAATAAATCCAATGCTGCATGGGATGCATATAATTGGTTTGATAGTTGGTTCAAGGCAGGATCACACACAATATGGGGGCAGTCAGCACTTGGAAATAAATCTAATGCAGCAAATGAAGCTCTTGAATGGTTCCAACAATATTTTAGGAAGCACCCTATTGAAGCAACCCTTTCTATTGTTTCCGGATCAATAGATTTAGCACTTGGAAAAGTCACAGGTTGGATGCAAAAAAAGGCTGAAGGTGGATTTGTTGATACAGGACAAATGTTTATTGCTCGTGAAGCGGGACCGGAGCTTGTCGGTACTATGGGTGGGCGTACAGCCGTTGCAAATAACGATCAGATTACATCCGGTATCTACAGGGCGGTTCTGCAAGCTTTACGTGACGGTGGTGGATTCCAAGATCGTGGAGGTGACTTATACATCACTATTCAGAATGAAGATGGTTCTAAGACCACTAAAATCATTAAGGACTACAAAAAACAAATGATATTTTCCGGAGGTAAAGGAGGAGTGCCAGTATGATAAGGACAGTTGATCCTATTCTGTATCTTGGCGGTGTTAAAGTCAAAGACCCTTCCAGTATTACGATTCAGCGTAATAAGCTATGGTCACAAGGCTCTGGACGGTCACGCAGTGGTAATTTCTGTGGTAAAGTACAGGCACTCAAATACCGCATAGATGTGCAGTGGTCATGGCTGACGGAGGCTGAAGCTGCTCAAATTTGCGCTTTACTTGAACCAGATTATATCGACGTGAAATTCCGTGATCCTAAAACAAAACAAATGAAAACGATTCGTGCATATGCCGGCGATGAAGTTTACAGCGTGTACAGTTATGCTATTGAAAAGGCAGTCTATGAAGGGCTGCCTATTTCTTTGGTTGAGAAATAAGGAAGGGGTGTCATTATGACAACAACGATTACAGAAAAAGAAGAAGTGAGAAAGACATTGAAATCTGAATCTAAGAATACTGATGGTGTTACTGTGGTGACTATGGAAGCATCTGTGACAAATATGGATTATAACACAATCAGTTATCATGTAAATATCGTGAATATTGCTGAATATGCGAAAGATAAGGTGAAGTATGATACTGATATCGCAGCTTTTAAGAAGCGTTACGATGAGGCTGTTAACGAGCTTGTAGTAACCACAGAAGGGAGTGCTGAATAATGAAGTTAAGAAGTGGCGAGCTTATTATGCTTATGAATGGGTTATCAAACGTGCAGACTGCAATCAGTCCTAAGGTCAATTATAATGTGAGTCGTAATAAGAAAATCCTTATGGATGAAATCAAAGAATATCAGGATGAAATCACAAAGTTGCAGAAGAAACACTGTAAACTTGATAAAAATGGTGAACTGGTAACAAAAGAAAAAAGTGATGAAGTCACATTTAAGAGCAAGGAAGATAAAATGGCTCTAACTGCTGCAATCAAGGAAATCAATGATACAGAGTGCGAATTGCCAATCAGGATGATAAAGCTTGATGATATCACTGTGTCTATTTCTCAGGCAGAAATGGATGCTTTGGAATTTATGATTGAAGAAGAATCTGGCAAATAAGAAAGTGAGGTGGTGTAAATGTATAGCACCTCAGAAAGATATAAAACAGCTGTAGCCAGAGATATCCAATGGTGGGAATCTAAGCTGATAATTGATGGAAAAGAGTATAAAGACTTTTTGAAACTTGACGGTAAGCTTGGAATATGCGCCGAAGAACATATTTCATTTGGAGGAACGGTTACTGCATACCTGGATGTCCAGATACCAGAAATGACCTCATCTGTGCAATTTATAGGTCGGCAGGCTATCTACTATGTTGGATTACATCTGGAGGATTACAATATTGGTGAAGAACCAGATATCGAATGGATCAAAATGGGGGTCTACAACATTGTCGACCCCCAGCTTAATGATGATGTCGTAACGTTTACAGCGTATGACAATATGTATAAGACACAGCAGGGATTCTTCAGCGCCTTGTCAGGGAATCAGCCTGTAGCGGCGGTTTTAAGAGAGCAATGTTCTAAGATAGGAATTACATACGCCGGTAGTGATTCCGGCGAATCTATCAGCATTGACAAGCTACAGGGGCTGCAAATGCGTGATGCTATTTCTTATATCGCTTCATTTTGCGGTAAAAATGCTGTTATAAATCGTGATGGAAATTTGGAATTAAGATGGTTCGCTGCTGTTAACTTTGCAGCAAATCCAGACATATGCTCGCCAACATTCAGCGTTGGTCAGGCAGACACTATTGTTAGACGGATTACATGTGCTGTAGATGCAGAAACAAACCTGAACGCAGGCAATGATACTGGCAGCCTAATTACTTTATCAAACCCTTGCATGACACAAACGCAGCTGAATGCGATATACAACAAAGTAAACGGATTTTCCTACCGTTCATGCTCAGTTAATATCATTATGGGAAGACCTGAACTTGATGTAGGCGATATTATTTCTGTGCAAGACTTAGATGGATCCATTTATAAAGTGCCCATTATGATTATGGATATTATAGATGATAGTGGAATTCAACAGACTATAACATCTAGTGCAAAAACAGAGCAACAAGAGCAGTATCAGTTCCAAGGAAATCTATCTCAGCAGATACAGACTAATTACAGTGAATATATGGCTACAAAGCGATTGCTTGCAGATACTATCATTGCATATGATGGGAAGTTTGGAACAATTACAACTGATTTCCTTACCGTAAATCAAAAAATCACAGCACATGAAGGTGAGTTTAGCACTTTTAAAGCTGATACGGCGGCTTTCAAATCTGCGACAGCTGAAGAATTTACAGCTATTCATGCTGCAATAGATAATCTGGATGTTAATACAATCAATGCAGCTCTAGCTAAAATAAACGTTATGGAAGGAAATCTAGCCACTATTGATACCATCATAAATGGCCATTTTACTTCTGATAGCGTTCACTCACTGATAATCAATGCAGAAAACACCGTATTCTCTAACTCAGTTATAAAGTCGGCCATGATAGACAGTGTAGCAGCAGATAAAGTAACAGCCGGTACAATCGATGCTAGCAGCATACACTTTAAGTCACAGTCTGGGCGGTTAGACATATACGGCGAAACCATCCAGATAAAAGATATCACAAGGCCAAGAGTGCAAATTGGTAAAGATGCATCCGGAGACTACAACATGTATGTCTGGGATGCCGCCGGGAAGCTGATGTTTGATGCAGCTGGCATAACTGCATCTGGTATTCAACGACCAATTATCGTGGATAGCATGGTGGCTGATAACGCCAATATATCCGGAGATAAAATAAACATCACCTCATTGGTAAAAGAGATTAACGACGGTACAGAGGTGATAAAGTCTAGCCATATTTTGGTGGATGGAGCTAACCAGTCTCTTTCTGTGGTGTATAACACTATCACCGGTGATTTAAGTACATTAAGTACAGCATTATCCGTGGAGCAAGGCAAAATCTCCACGCTGATAACCGATGTCTCACAAGCTAAGGGCGATGTCTCCACGCTTAAGACCAATTACAGTAGTCTTACGCAGACTGTGAATGGCATTAAAAGTACTGTCGGAAAACATACTTCCTCCTTAGAAAGTGTAAAAAACAAACAGACAACACTGGAACAAAGTGTAAATGGATTAACAGGCAGGATAACTTCTGTTGAATCTACTTCTTCCGATACATCAACTAAGCTTAATTCTTTGGTTGCTGATGTTAACGGATTTAAAGCAACAGTAAGCGATACATATGCGACCAAGGATATTGTGAATAGCATGAGTTCGACGATCACGCAAAAGGTGGATAGTTTATCAGTGGGTATCAAGGAATCATATAATCGAATAAATCTCATAGAGAATTCTGATTTTACAAATGATACAGCTTGTTGGAACAAATCATTAGCGTCGACATGTACAGGCGGCAGAGCGATGACATGGGGAAGCAGTACAGGGCGTGCGCTTTGGTTGGAATCAAGTGCATTTGATGGAACTGCGAACAGCAGCTGGAATCAACGTATTGACATAGGACGTAAGGTAAAAGGATTTTATATGTCCACTGAATTTTTGACAAATTCCGATTATGTGGCTGGGCCTACAAATCCACTTGCAACTTATATCATCAATATATATTATACTGACGGCACTAGAAGTTCAGGTTCTGTCAGAGATACATCTCATAAATGGGTACGGGTAGGTAAGTTTGTAGAGGTAGAGGATAAAGAAGTAGAATATGTAAGAGTATATCTATATGGCAGAGATTTTAAAGGGCGTATAGCTTTTAATAGACCTTTTCTCTGTGAAGCTAATTCGGCGGCTATTGACCCATCTTACTGGGCACCAGCACAATCAGAAGTAACAGGCAATATGAGCGTTGTGATTAACGCTGGGGGATTACGTGTCAATAATGGTGCGTTATCCATTTATAACAATGCTGGGGGCAGGGTGCTGTATGGTGATACAAACGGAAATCTAACTATGATTGGGACGGTCACTGCCACATCTGGTAAGATTGGTGGGTTTGACATCGGAGCATTAAGATTGAGTGCGCAAAACAATGGTAAATATACTGTAATGCAAAGTGCCGGGACGTATGCTTTTTATGCAGGCAGCACAGCAGAATCTATGACAGGTGCTCCATTTTATGTGACACATGAAGGAAAGTTAAAAGCTGACAATGCATTATTGACGGGATCATTTACAAGTCTTGGAACAGAAAATACAAAGGTAGTAATAGGTAATGGGCGCATGGATTTGTTTATTAACAGTAATCATTGTGGAGGAATAGCATCATCTTACACTAGCAGCACCAGCAGAGGTATATTACTATCGGCTGATACTGGTGCAAAGTTTTTATCATTGGGACAAACAGATATTGACGGTAATAGTGGTGCATCGTGGTACACACTGAATTTTGGCTTAAATCCATCAGGTTGGACGGAGCGACATATATTTTTGGGATCATCGAACTTTCCAGTTCAGCCTAAAAATGGAAAAGGTTATGTAGTCGTTTCTAATGTTACTGGAGGTGGTTTCCGTAATATTAGGCAGATATATCATGGCCACCCTGACAGCAGCACTGATTATTTACAGTATGAAGATGCGACTGGAGAAGATTATTATTGTAAAACATCATGGGTATCTGACGCTAAACTTAAAGCAAATATTATGGATACTGATGTATGTGGAATTGATGCGATAAGAAGATTTAAGCATGAATCCTATATCTTTAAAAAGACAGGATTTCAAAGATCGATAGGTTATATTGCGCAAAATTTACAAGAAATAGATCCGCAGCTTGTCGAGAATTTGGGTGGTACACTAGCGATAAATCCAGAAGTTGTCATACCATATATCTCTAAAGCAGTGCAAGAACTAGACTGTATTGTAAAAAATAGCGAACTATCCATATCACGGGAACTGAGTGATTTAAAAAGCAAAAATAATGAATTAGAGAGGAGGGTGGATACATTGAGAGAAGAGATAGTGCGTTTAAACAATGAGTTATTTGATACAAAATCCGCTTTATCTGCTTTACGGAGTTGAGAAAGGAAGTGATCCAAAGGTATCTCGCATGGGCGTGCGTTAAACGCCCTTTTATTATGCCAAGATGGCGGAAAGGAGAATCACAATGAAATATGACTGGAAGAAATGGGGGAGAGCTGCAGGGATGCGAGCATTAAAGACTATGGCACAGGCGGGTATCGCCGGTATCGGTGCAGCTGCAGCTATGGGGCAGGTAGACTGGCTTTACGTGGCATCAGCAACGGTGTTAGCAGGTATATTGTCTATGCTCACCTCTGTAGCCGGCTTGCCAGAATTGGATATGCCACAGGAGTAGTGCATGGAATTGTTACAATTTACAAAAGACTATTGGGTGATTCTTTGCTTTTTGGTGTCTCTATCAAGCTATTTAATCATCCAAATCATGGCACTACGCAACGGCATCAAGGCATTGTTGCATGATCGCATCATCCAGAAATGCGAATATCATATCAGAAATAATCGTATCAATGCCGATGATCTTGAAGAATTAGAATATTTAAACAAACCATACAAAGCGCTCGGCGGTAATGGGACAGTCGAGGTCATGCTACGAACGGTGCACAAATTACCTAAACAGGTACAGGAGGAAAATTAGTTATGAAAATTTTACTTATAGCAGGACATGGTGCAGGTGATCCAGGAGCTTCCGGCTGTGGATACAAAGAAGCTAATCTTACCAGAGAGCTGGTCAACCTGATCGCACCGAAACTGAGAAAATATGCAAATGTGGATATGTACAACGTAAACCGCAGCGCATTCTACGACGTGCAGAACGGTACATTCAAAATCAGTAAGTAT